>ENA-UONX01000280-UONX01000280.1-human-gut-metagenome-genome-assembly--contig:-P74old-NODE-280-length-78799-cov-18.151199_pt1 | contig 78799 bp, 65 predicted proteins | sample MGYA00242466_ERZ724013 | MGnify/ENA metagenome assembly ERZ724013 | reverse complement strand
GCCGCCGCATCGGCATCGTCTTCCAGGACTACCAGCTGCTCACCGACCGCAACGTCTTTATGAATCTTTACTACGTGATGAAGGCCACGGGCTGGAAGCGCGAGCAGGAGATCCGCGAGCGCATCGACCGGGTGCTGGGGCTGGTGGAACTCGGCTCGAAGAGTTACAAGATGCCTTTCGAGCTTTCGGGCGGCGAGCAGCAGCGGCTGGTGATCGCCCGCGCACTGCTGAACGACCCGCAGGTGCTGCTGGCCGACGAGCCCACGGGCAACCTCGACCCGGTAACGGCCGACGGCATCATGCAGCTGTTCCAGAAGATCGCCTCGCAGGGCTGCGCCGTGGTGATGTCGACGCACAACACGGCCCTGATCGAGAACTACCCCGCCCGCGCCGTCCTCTTCTCCAAGGGCAAAATCCGCGAGGTGGACCTCAAGGCCGAACTGGCGTAAACACACGAAACAACAAGTCAACCTATACCTTGATAATAACTTTTCCAAGAACATGTACCCCTAAAAGGATCGGTCGTTTGAAAATATACATATGCTCTCGTATTGCTTGCGGCAAGCATAGCACGTAATTTCTTATTTATCCCAAGATATCCAAAGCCCTGTTGACCTGAGATTTGCCCTTGGGCTTTGGTCTTACAAACGAACCGGCAAGGAGCGACCCGATTCAAGCACAAGAACTCCACCGCATTAACCGTGGAAGGAGCGAAAAAAACTTGGATACCTCTGCCTGATCAGGGGCATTCAATCTACCGGAAGACAGCGGCTCTTCAGAGCGGGTTTGAGAAACCGCTATTGAATCATTTTCTTCGCGAAGTTCCTTTGGCCCTTTCAAGTAAACGGGCCAATCGGGATGCTCCTTTATGGATTCTTTCATCGCTTTATTAACCTCCAGCACGGTTTTTTGCGCTTTTTGATAATAATAATCAGGAACCCCGAGTGCTTCAGCCTCTTTTTGAGATAGGTTCAATACGACGCAGCTATCGACAACGTGCATGTAATTTACCAAAATCAGATTGGCATTTATCTCTGATTCGATATTCCCTGTATTTTGTACATTTCCGGAATCCACATCTCGGATACCTTCATTGGTTGAACATGTAATTAAAATCGCAGAGCACGCAATAATTGCATAACTTTTCCAATAATTTTTCATAATTTTCCATTTTTTTTAACTACCCGAGTGTAAAATACGAATAAATTTCATATATACGGCATTTTTTTTACAAAAGTGAATCCATTACATTTTAACCAAATCCAATACCGCATCTTTCTTGTTTTATACGGAAAATTTCCGTATATTTGTACGATATTTAAAGACTACGATGAGTACCGAATTAGAAAACGTTAAAAAACAAGAAGAAGAATACTCCGCGTCGAACATTCAGGTCCTTGAAGGTCTCGAAGCGGTGCGCAAGCGTCCCGCCATGTACATCGGCGACATCGGCGAGAAGGGTCTCCACCACCTGGTTTACGAGGTCGTGGACAACTCGATCGACGAGGCGCTGGCGGGCTACTGCACCGACATCGACGTGACGATCAACGAGGACAACTCCATCACCGTCAGGGACAACGGCCGAGGCATTCCGACCGACTACCACGAGAAGGAGGGCAAATCGGCGCTCGAAGTGGTGCTGACGGTGCTCCACGCCGGCGGTAAGTTCGACAAGGGCAGCTACAAGGTCTCGGGAGGTCTGCACGGCGTCGGCGTCTCGTGCGTCAACGCGCTTTCGACGCTGCTGATCGCCGAGATCCACAGCCGCGACGGCAAGATTTACCGCCAGACATACAGCAAGGGCGCCCCGACCTCGCAGGTCGAGGTGGTCGGCGAATGTACGGACCGCGGTACGATCATCACCTTCAAGCCCGACGGCTCGATCTTCACGCATACCACCGAATACAAATACGACATCCTGGCCAACCGCCTGCGCGAGCTGGCGTTCCTGAACAAGGGCATCAGCCTGAACCTCTACGACAAGCGTCCCGACGAGGAGGGCAAGACCCGCGAGGACCACTTCTACTCGGAGGAGGGACTCAAGGAGTTCGTCAAATACCTCGACGCCACGCGCGGCACGCCGATCGTCGAGCAGATCATCTACCTCGACACCGAGAAGAACGGCGTCCCGGTGGAGGTGGCCATGCAATACAACGATTCGTTCTCGGAGAACGTACACTCCTATGTAAATAACATCAACACCATCGAGGGCGGTACGCACCTGACGGGCTTCCGCCGTGCGCTGACCCGTACGCTCAAGAAATACGCCGAGGATTCGGGCATGCTCGCCAAGCTGAAGTTCGACATCAACGGCGACGACTTCCGCGAGGGTCTTACGGCTGTCGTATCGGTGAAGGTGCAGGAGCCGCAGTTCGAGGGACAGACCAAGACCAAACTGGGCAACGACGAGGTTGCGGCCGCCGTCGACCAGGCCTTGGCCTCGGCGCTGGGCGACTATCTGGAGGAGAACCCCAAGGACGCCAAGGCCATCGTGCAGAAGGTGATCCTCGCGGCTACGGCCCGCCACGCGGCGCGCCACGCCCGCGAACTGGTGCAGCGCAAAACCGTGCTGTCGGGCGCCGGGCTTCCCGGAAAACTCGCCGACTGTTCGAGCCGCGACCGTTCGATCGCCGAGATCTTCTTCGTCGAGGGTGACTCGGCAGGCGGTACGGCCAAATCGGGCCGCGACCGGAATTTCCAGGCCATCATGCCGCTGCGCGGTAAGATCCTGAACATCGAGAAGGCCCAGGAGCACCGCATGTGGGAGAACGAGGAGATCAAGAACATGTTCACGGCCCTCGGCGTCACGATCGGAACCGAGGAGGACTCCAAGGCCCTGAACCTCGAAAAACTGCGCTACGACAAGATCATCATTATGACCGATGCCGACGTCGACGGAAGCCACATCGCCACGCTGATGCTGACGTTCTTCTTCCGCAAGATGAAGGAACTGATCGAAAACGGCCACGTCTATATCGCCACCCCGCCCCTCTACCTCGTGAAGAAGGGCAAGCAGGAGCGTTACTGCTGGACCGAGAAGGAGCGCGACGAGATCTCGGCCGAGTTCGGCAAGGGCGTGCACATCCAGCGTTACAAAGGTCTCGGCGAGATGAACGCCCACCAGCTGTGGGAGACGACGATGAACCCCGACACGCGCATCCTGCGCCAGGTGAACATCGAGAACGCCGCCGAAGCCGACCGCATCTTCTCGATGCTGATGGGCGACGAGGTTCCGCCCCGCCGCGAGTTCATCGAGCGAAATGCGCATTACGCGAATATCGACGCATAAAACGACAGTCAGAAAAAGGATTGCCCTCTTCAGGAGGGTGATCCTTTTTTTTAATAACCACCGCAAATCGCATTGTTGAGAATAATCCGGACGACGGATGCCATAAAGTCCCCTCCGAGGAGGGGATTTAGGGGAGGGTCGGATTTGCAAACGACGCCGGAGGCGGCGAATAAAGACGGTCAGATGCGATGAAACGGTCTATAATATCAAAAACTTACTGATCTTATGAACGTAACGGTAATCGGAGTCGCCGGGGGAACCGGCTCGGGAAAATCGACGCTCGTCAAGCGTTTGCAGGAAGCGTTCATCGGCGACGACGTGGTGACGCTCTGCCACGACTACTACTACAAGGCGCATCCCGAACTCACCTACGAGGAGCGTACGAAACTCAACTACGACCATCCGCAGGCCTTCGACACGGAGATGCTCGTGGAGCATATCAAGGCGCTGAAGAACAACGTGCCCATCGAACACCCGGTCTACTCGTTCGTCGACCACGACCGCACGTCGGAGAGCGTGAGCGTGAAACCTTCGAAGGTGATCATCGTCGACGGCATCCTGATCTTCGAGAACAAGGAGCTGCGCGACCTGATGGACATCAAGGTTTACGTCGACACCGACGCCGACATCCGGCTGGCGCGGCGTATCCTGCGCGACGTCTGCGAGCGCGGGCGCACGATGCAGTCGGTCATCACGCAGTACACCTCGACGGTGAAGCCGATGCACGAGGAGTTCGTCGAGCCGTCGAAGAAATACGCCGACGTGATCATTCCCGAAGGCGGCTTCAACTCGGTGGCCGTAGCGATGCTGATCCAGAACATCCGTTCGCTGATCCAGAGCAGCAAATAGGGAATCTAAATAGTAGCCTTAAAATGCTGAAACCATGAAAAAACTTATTGTTCTTTTAATTTTCTCGCTTTCATTTGGTTGGTTTGTCTTTGCTCAAAACAACAACGATGAAACTGAAAAAGCATCACCAATGCAAAATGCGGAATTAATTCGTAAAGTTTGTTTTCTTGATATAGAAGGTGAAGTATATACCGATGTAGTAGTTGCAATCAAATCCATTAGCCCAGATGGCTTTTTTAGCGACAAATACAGGGTTAAAGTAAAAGTAACAGACTCTAACGGCAAAACAGTATGGAATAAGACTATGAAGAACGCCTATCTATATGTTTTTTCAGATGGACAAATTCAGATTGGAAGGCCCAAATTCAGTCAACTTGTAATTTATTCAGGTAAGCGTGCCAACAAATATGAGAAAGGCATAATAAGAGAAAAAGAAGGCGTGTATAATTAGAATAACACTAATCAAATAATAACACAAGCCCCGGACTTCTCGAAAAGAGGTTCGGGGCTTTGGTATATTCGACTTCCAGTATCGCTTTATCAGATACCAGTTATCTTCTTGATTTCGTTGAGCTTGTTCAACGCCTCGATCGGGGTCAGCGAGTTGATGTCGAGGCCCTTGATCTGGTCGCGGATCTGCACCAGCACGGGATCGTCGAGCTGGAACATCGACAGCTGCATGTTCTGCGGCCCGGCGCTCTCGGCGGCCTCCTTCACGGCCTGCGCCGCGGATTTGCGGCCCCGCTCCTTGAGGCTGCGGCTCGGCACGATCTCGTTGTTGCCGTAGACCAGTTCGAGGTTACGCAGAATCTCGTCCGCCCGCGAGACGATCGACACCGGCATGCCGGCCATGCGGGCCACGTGGATACCGAACGAATGCTCCGTGCCGCCGCGCTCGAGCTTGCGCAGGAAGACGATCTGGTTGCCCATCTCCTTGACCGAGACGTGGTAGTTCTTCACCCGGGAGCACATCTGCTCCATCTCGTTCAGCTCGTGGTAATGCGTGGCGAAAAGCGTCTTGGCGCGGGCCGAGGGGTGGTTGTGAAGGTATTCGACCATCGCCCAGGCGATCGAAATGCCGTCGTAGGTCGACGTGCCGCGGCCGATTTCGTCGAGCAGCACGATGCTGCGGTCCGAAATGTTATTGAGGATGCTGGCCGATTCGAGCATCTCGACCATGAAAGTCGACTCGCCCTGCGAAATGTTGTCCGAAGCCCCGACGCGCGTGAAAATCTTGTCCACATAGCCGATATGGGCCGACTTCGCGGGTACGTACGAACCCATCTGGGCCATCAGGATGATCAGCGCGGTCTGGCGCAGCAGCGCCGACTTACCCGACATGTTGGGTCCGGTGATCATCATAATCTGCTGCTGCTTGTCGTCGAGCATCACGTCGTTGGGGATGTACTCCTCCCCCACGGGCATCAGCGTCTCGATCACCGGATGGCGGCCCTGACGGATGTCGATGCGCTTGCCGTCGTCCAGCACGGGACGCACGTAGCGGCGTTCGCAGGCGATGCGTGCGAAGGACTGGAGGCAGTCGATGCGCGCCACCGCGGCGGCGTCGCGCAGCATCGGCGCCAGCGAACCGCAGATATAGGCCATGATCCCGGCGTAGATGCGCTGCTCCAGGATGAGCATCTTCTCCTCGGCGCCGAGAATCTTCTCCTCGTACTCTTTCAGTTCGCCCGTAATGTAACGCTCGGCGTTGGCGAGGGTCTGCTTGCGTATCCACGTCTCGGGGACCTTGTCCTTGTGGGCGTTGCGGACCTCGATATAGTAGCCGAAAACGTTGTTGTAGCTGATCTTGAGCGACGGGATGCCCGTGGCCTCGCTCTCGCGCTGCTGGATGCGCGCGAGGTAGTCCTTGCCGTGGAGCGCGATGCGGCGCAGGTCGTCCAGTTCGGGATCGACGCCGTCGGCGATCACGCCGCCCTTCTGTATCTGGTTGTTCTGCGGGTCGGGGTAGATTTCGCGGGCGATACGCTCGCGGACCTCCGCCAGAGGGTCGATCTGCTCTGCCAGCGCATGCAGGCGGTCGTCGTCGGTGGACTCCAGCGCAGCCTTGAGCGTCTCGATGGCTCCGAGCGAGTTCTTGAGCTGCACCAGTTCGCGGGGCGTGACCCTCTGGGCGGCGATACGCCCCGCGATACGCTCCAGATCGCCCACCAGCGACACCTGCTCGCGGATGACATCCGCCAGATCGGCGTCTTTGATCAGCCGTTCCACCACATCGAGGCGCTCGTTGATCTTCGCGGGGTCCTTGATCGGCATGGCGATCCAGCGTTTCAGCAGGCGGCCGCCCATCGGCGTCAGCGTGCGGTCGATCACGTCGGCGAAACTGCACTTCTCGCGCGCGCCGTTCGACGAAAAAAGCTCCAGGTTGCGGATCGTGAACTTGTCGACCCACACGTAATCGTCCTGGTCGATACGCGCGATGGAGGCGATGTGGCCCGTTTCGCGGTGCTCGGTGAATTCGAGGTAGTAGAGAATGGCCCCGGCGGCCGAAATGCCGCTGGTGAAGTGGTCCACGCCGAAGCCCTTGAGGGATTTGGTCCCGAACTGCTTGCAGAGTTTCTCGCGGTTGACGTCCTCCGAAAAGACCCACTCGTCGAGACGGTAGGTGTAGAGTTTCGACCCGAACGAACCGGAAAAACGGTCCTCGTAGCCGCGCTGGTAGACGACCTCCTTGGGCTGGAGGTTCGAGATCAGCTTGTCGACATAGCTGTCCGCTCCCTCGGCCACATAGAACTCGCCCGTGGAGATGTCCAGAAAAGCCACGCCCGTCGTCTGCCGGCCGAAATAGACCGACGCGATGAAGTTGTTCTCCTTGTTGGCCAGGATGTTGTCGCCCAGCACGATGCCCGGAGTCACCAGTTCGATCACGCCGCGCTTGACGAGTCCCTTCACCAGCTTGGGGTCCTCCAGCTGCTCGCAGATGGCCACGCGCTCGCCCGCCCGCACCAGCTTCGGCAGGTAGGTGTCGATGGCATGGTAGGGAAATCCCGCCAGTTCGACGTCCGTCGCCGATCCGTTGGCGCGGCGCGTGAGCGTGATGCCCAGAATGCCGCTGGCCTTGATCGCGTCGTCGCCGAAGGTCTCGTAGAAATCGCCCACGCGGAACAGCAGAATGGCGTCGGGATGTACTGCCTTGATGGAGTAATATTGCTTCATCAGGGGTGTCTCGACATATTTTTTGTCGATTTTCTTTTCGGAAGTCAAAATAGAATATTGTATAATTTATACAACAAAGATAGGCCTTTTTTGAATGCCGTGCAAAGCCGACATCCAATTTTTTTCGTCTGTCCGGCCGGTTCTTTCCGCCCAAGCGTCAGAGAATCCCGTTCTCGGAGAACACTTTGCGGTAAAACTCCGCCTTCCACTCCACGGGACGCGGGAAGGCCCGCGACGAGGAGGGCATGCGCCACAGCGTCAGGTCGCGCCCCGCAAAGGGCATCGGCACGCACTCCCCCACGGCCGGTTCGCCGCAGCCCGTGATGGCGCGCAGCGTGTCGGTGGCCTTCTGTCCCGTCGTAACGACGGCCCGGCAGGCGGGAATGCGGGCCAGCAGGGTTTCGAGATCGACTTCGCGCACGACTTGAAGTGACGCGTCCGACGCATTGTCCTTCAGCCGGATGACCTCCACAGCCGTATCGTAGAGCGCAATCCCCCGCTCACGGCAGAAGGCCTCGATTCGCTCCCGGTCGAACCGCCGTCCGCCCGGTTCCAGGAAGTGCATCTTGTCGCCCGTAGCAAGGTAGCCCACGATCCGCCACATGTCGTTTTGCAGGTTGGGATAGAAGAACTCCATCGACCAGCGGATGCGTTTGGGCGGAAAGCTGCCCAGCATCAGCAGGCGGGCGTTTTCGGGCAGGAAAGGTTCAAGGGGATGCCGTTCGCTATTCATAGAATTTTTCATCGAAATTTACAAGATATAATTTATCGGTGGCGCGCGTCAGGGCCGTATAGAGCCAGCGGAGCATGTCGCGCGACATCGGCTCGTCGCCGAACAAGCAGCGGTCGACGAAGACCGCCCGCCACTGGCCGCCCTGCGCCTTGTGGCACGTGACGGCGTAGGAAAACTTCACCTGAACGGCGTTAAAATGCGGATTCTCACGAATTTCCTTAAAGCGTTTCAACTTGCTTTTGATGTCCGTGTAGTCCTTCTCCACCTCGTAGAAAAGGCGCGTCGACTCCTCCCGGGTGAGCGACGGCGACTCCGAGGCGATCGTATCCAACAGAATCTTGCACTCGATCTCCGCATCGTTGTAGTCGGGAAATTCGAGCACGGCGTCGGCGAAGCGGAAACCATAGAAATCCTCGAACCGCCTGAGACGTTTCAGCCGCGCGATGTCGCCGTTGGCGATGAAGTTCATCGGGCAGTCTTCGGTATGCTCGGGGAAGTAGTAGTTGTTCTTGACGACCATCAGCATGTCGCCGCTCTCGATCTCCTCCTCGGCATAGAGCACGTTGCGGCGGATGCCCTCGTTGTAGCGGTTGGCCCGCTTGTTCGAGCGCGTGATGACGATCGTCTCGTCGCGGCCGTATCTGGCATAGCAATCCTGAAGTTTCTCGAGGAACTCGCCGCCCACGACCGCCTCGATGTCGGGAAAATCCATCTCGAAGCGGGGAATCTCGTAAAGGCCGTTTTCGAGCATGCAGCGCACCAGCGTGGCGTTGAAGAGGATGCCCGACTGCGCCTCCTGCCGCACCACCTCGTCCATCGTGCCGTAGACGATGCCGCCGTAGGCATCCATCGACACCGGGTCGAGCGCCGGGCTGAAATCGGCCCCGACGGGCGGCAGCTGCGCGCTGTCGCCGACCAGCACCAGACGGCATCCGCGGCCGCTGCGGACATACTCCACGAGGTCCGAAAGCAACGATCCGCTGCCGAAAACGGCTCCGCCCTGCGTGTTGTCCGAAAGCATCGAAGCCTCATCGACGATGAACACCGCCCCGCGTTCGGGGTTGATGTTGAGCGAGAATTTCGATTCGTAATCAGCATTCGTGCGCTGGCGGTAAATGCGTTTGTGGATGGTAAGTGCCTTCTCTTGAGCGTATTGGGCCAGCACTTTGGCGGCACGTCCCGTGGGAGCCAGCAGCACGGGTTTGATTCCCAGGTCTTTAAGCGCGCCGACAAGCCCGGCGATAAGCGTCGTTTTTCCGGTTCCGGCATAACCGTTCAGCACGAAAATCCTCGAAAAATCGTCGTCTGCAAGGTATTCGGACAACTTTTCTATAATTTTTTTTTGTCCGGGAGTTGTTTCGAAACAAATTTTAGCGTAAATTTGGGTCGCGATACGTGTGCTGAACATGCGTCGGTTTTTAATTGATGCAAAATTAATAACAAATATTTATTTAAAATGAAAAAACTCTTTCAAATCATTCTTGCCGTAGCAATCGTGGGTTTGGTCTACGTCATCTACGTCCAGATCTCAACTCCGATCCGGTTCGACAAAGAAACGAAGGCGAAGAAAGCCCAGGTTATCGATCGCATCAAGGATATCCGTACGGCACAGCGCGCCTTCAAATCCAAGTACCAGCATTTCACGGCCAGCTTCGACTCGCTGTCGGCTTTCGTGCTGACCGACACGCTCGAACTGGAGCGCAAGATCGTCGACGAAGACGACTCGGCGGCCATGGCCATGCTGAAGAAGTCGGGCAAAAAGAATATTGAAAAGTTCAAAATCGCTGTGATCGACACCATTTTCGCCCCCAAGAAGGTGACGCGTCAGGATGTCGAGAACTTCCGTTTCATTCCCGGAACCGGCAACAAGGCCCAGTTCATCATGGAGGCCGGCATCATCACCACCGAGTCGAAGGTCGTGATTCCCGTCGTGGAGTGCCGCGCACCCTACAAGGCGTTCCTCGACACGGTGGCTTACCGTCAGGAGGTAATCAACCTGATCGACGAAGAGCAGAACAACTTCAACCGCTATCCCGGCGTCAAGTTCGGATCAATGGATTCCGGTAACAATGAGGCAGGCAACTGGGAGTAACACGCCGCAGTCAGGCAATAAGGTGTCCATTCAGCTCTCGTTGGATGGACACTCTTTTTCGGTCCCTGCACTCTCGGAACTGCCTGCCGGAGAGGCCCCGGTGACGGTCGAGCTGCTGCTGCCCCGCACGATGCTCGTGCCGGGCGAACTCTTCGACGCGGAGCGGGGCGCCGAGATGCTCGCGGCCAACGGCATGCCGCCGACGGCGGAGGAGTGCGTCGTCGCCAGCGACCCGGAGGCGGAATTCGTCGCCGTCACTGCGATAAACCGCGAGGCGCTGCGGCAGGTGGAGGAGAAGCTGGGCGACAGGGCGCGGTTCACCACCCCGCTGCTGCACACCCCCGCGAATACGGCCAAAACCATGTGGATGAGCCGCCGGGCGGGACTTCTATATATTAAGGTATACGACGGCGGCGAATTGCAGCTGGCCGAAGCGATTCCCGCGGCGACGGACACCGATGCCGCCTACTTTTTCGAACGGCTCGACGGCTGTTTCCCGTTAAAGGAATACGAACTCCGCATTGCGGGCGACAACCCGAAAGCGGCGCGCAAACTGCTCGGCAAACGATTCAGACAGACGACATGCGAATAGTCAGCGGAAAATACCGGGGCCGGGCGATCAACCCGCCCAAAAACCTGCGTGCGCGGCCCACGACCGACTTCGCCAAGGAGAACCTCTTCAACGTGCTGGGCAACCTGCTCGATTTCGAGGAGTGCGACGTGCTCGACCTCTTTGCCGGCACGGGGTCGATCAGCTACGAATTCGCCTCGCGCGGCGCACGGAGCGTCACGGCGGTCGAGATCAACGCCGTGCATCACGATTTCATCCGCCGGACGGCCGCACTGCTGGGGATCGAAAACTTCTACCCTGTCAAGGCCAACGTTTTCCTCTACCTGAAAAGCTGCGCCAAGCAGTTCGACGTGATCTTCTCCGACGCCCCCTACGACCTGGAGGGCAGCGAGCAGGTCGTGAAGCTGGTCCTGGAACGCGGGCTGCTCCGTCCGGGCGGCATCCTGATCTTCGAACATTCGAAAAAAATGGATTTTTCGGATCTCGATGAGTTCTGGCAATTAAGAAGTTACGGAAGCGTGCAATTTTCTTTCTTCAAAAAGCCGTGAAACCATTTGCCGATTAAAAAAAATACACTATCTTTGCATTCGCAATAACCGGAATGGTGCGTTAGTTCAGCTGGTTAGAATACGTGCCTGTCACGCACGGGGTCAGGGGTTCGAGTCCCCTACGCACCGCAGAGTTCGAAGAAACAAACCGAAAAAGCCTTGTAAACGGATCGTTTACAAGGCTTTTTCGTTGTTCGCGGCGGATGCCGGATTCGCCCTCCGCGAAATTCCGGATGCCCGAGGCGAATGCGATCGGCCCCGGCAAACGGACAAAAAGGCGGTTGCGGGCATCAATTCCGGCAAATCGCACCCGGCGCCCTGTCCCCGCCTACTCCACCAGACGGACGAAGCAGGCGTCGCTGACATTGGGACCGTCGCCGGCGGTCCAGTCGCTTATCAGAAACGCATTCGACCCGAAATGGTTGAAATCGTATGTCGAAACATTGATGTCCCACGAGGAGGTTCCGTTCGACTGCCGGTTGCACCAGTAGAGTCCCCCGAAATTGGTGTAGATGGTATGGAAAAGCGGACGATAACGTACATCGGAAGAGGTATAGAGTGCGCTGCGGGCGGCGTAACGCAATACGCCGTACTTTCCATTCTCCTGGGCGCAATGCTTCCGGCGGCCGTATCCGGACACGCCCACCGGGAAGAAGATATTGGCCCCGGCGCCGCCCGAATTGAGACTTCCCGCAGGATTGAAGACGAAACAGCCGCGCATGCCCTTGTTCGTGTTGCTCGCATTGTAACAGGCATAGCCGTTCACGTCCGACAGGTTCAGCGAAGTCTCAATCGAAGCATCGTCGTAGAGCACGCCGAACGCAAACTGGCAGTTCTTCTGTAACACCTCGAAATCCGCCAGTTCAGCGACATGGCACTGCCTGCCGCCGATGGTTTGCGGCATGTTGCTGAAGCCCTCCGAACTGCGTGACTTGCTCGTTATCCGGGTCTGCCCGGGGACCGCATTCCAGGTTCCCGTCAGCCCCGAACTCGTGGGAGCCAGCCGGAACGGAGTCGTGGCATGGTCGGCAAACCGGTCGAACTGGTTGTTGACGGCGTCAATGGGCTGGTCGACATTGCCGTAGCGGAAGAGCGAACCCTCCTCGCAGGGCGCGGCGGCCTCGTGATCCTGATATTTCAGGTTGAATGTGTGCCATTTGGCCGATCCGGCCACCCGGATGGGGGCATAGCCCTGACGCACGAAGATGTGGTGGTAGCACGACAGGTTGTGATAGCGGACCAGGATGATGCCGCACCGGCTTTGATCTTCGCCGATCGTACCGGCGGGCTGACAGGTAAAGCGGATTTCGGACCCGGTCGATCCCTCCACCGTGCCGCCCAACACGCCGTTGAGCTTGATCCACTCCTTGCCGACCTCGACCTCGGCCTTCCAGGGACCTTCGGTAAATCCCCACCCCGCCGCCGGTTTGCCCCTCCGGCACGCCGCGGTTCAGACGCTTCAGCCGCAAAACGGCGGTCAACACCCTTCACAGGGCGAGACAGCGTGAAGGCGACAAAAAAAAATTTCAATGCTTTTGTCCTTAAGAATTAAGCAGATTGGTGCGAATGCCGCCGGCGCGCCGCACAAAAAATCAAAAAAAAAGTTGCAGACTAAAAAAAATGTAATACCTTTGCACTCGCAATAACCGGAATGGTGCGTTAGTTCAGCTGGTTAGAATACGTGCCTGTCACGCACGGGGTCAGGGGTTCGAGTCCCCTACGCACCGCAGAAACAAAAGGAACTTTCGGAAAAGTTCCCACGAAAATGAAAATCACCCCTGTCAGAAATCTCTCCGGCAGGGGTGAAATCCTATCTATACCCCATCTTGTCAGACCCCCCCCCTTCACTTTCCACTTTCCACTTTCCACTTTTCACCTTTCACCTTTCCATCCCTCCTCCGCTCCGACATCCGCCGACTCCGATCCATTTATTTTCCATAGGAAATTTGTTTTATCGGAAAATAATCAATACTTTCGCAACGTTATTTCAATGGAAAACGTAAACCCGTTATAAGATGAAACTGCTGAAACGACATTGGCCGACGCTGCTGGGAGCGGCGCTGGGAGCCTTGGGAGGCTATCTCTACTGGTATTTCGTGGGGTGCGCCGACGGCACGTGCCCGATCACCTCCTCGCCGCTCAACAGCACGCTGTGGGGAGCCGTCATGGGCGGACTGCTGTTGAGCATGTTCGAACCGAAACCGCCCCGGAAAGAGTGAAAAAACGGGCGTCCGGTCGGTTCCGGACGCCCGTTTTTGCGGCTGACGACCGCTATCGCCCCGTCACACGCATGTAACGCGCCAACGAAGTCCGGTAAGCGGCGCATGCCGAGGTGAAGTCGTTGCGGCTCCGGGTGTAGAGCGTCTCGGCGTCCAGCAGGTCGGTGAGCGGAGCCGTTCCGGCCTGGTAGAAATTGCGGTTCTGCCGCAGGTTCTCGGCGGCCGACGTCACGGAACGCCGCGTCAGCAGAATCTGCGCATAGGATTCCTGCACCTCGCTCCACGTCCGCTCGATCTCCACGGCCAGCATCTCGCGGGCCTGCAACCGATCGTTCTCGGCCTGCTGCTCCCGGATGCGGGCCTTCTTCAGGGCGTGCGCCCCGCCCCACCAGTCGGAGATGGGGACCGACACCTGGGCGAAAACCAGCCCGTCGTCCACATCCTTGTCCGTCACGTTGTAGTAGAGGTAGCCGGCCCCGACGCCCACCGTCGGCAGGCGTTTGCCGCGCTCCATGCGCTTCCGGTACTTCTGTGCCTCGACATTCTTCTCGGCGAGCCGGTACTCGGCCCGGTTGTCCAACGCCTCCTCGACCGGCACGTAGAACGCCGCGGGCGCCTCGGGCTGGCCGAACTCCGCCGCCGCCACGTCGAAAGCGCGCCAGTCGACACCGATATGCTGTGCCAGCAGCATCTTCGAGACTTTCAGTCCGTTTTCGACCTTCAGGCGGTTCGACGCGATCTCCTGCTGCCGCAGTTCCACGCGCAGCAGGTCGTTCGTCGTCACCAGCCCGGCCTTGACCGAGAGTTCCACCTGGCGGTGAATCTCCTCCAGCTGGCGTTCCACGGCTTCGATGGTCGAAAGATTGTCGCGCAGCGACACGACCTGCCAGTAATAGGCGTCGGTCTGCTCGCGCACCTCGGACTCGGTCTTCTGCAACTGCAACCGCCCGACCTCCTCGCCCAGCCGGGCGAGCTTGTTGCCGTTGACGATCTTCAGCCCCGCGAAGACGGGCTGCACGGCCGTGATGCCGCCCACAATCCCCCGCTTGACCATCGACAGCGGCAGGTTCATCGTCCCCAGCTGCGGGATGGTCATGCCGAAATCGGCCTGCACCAGTCCGTGCTGGGCCTGGAAAACGCCTCCCGTGGCCGAGACCTGCGGGAAGTAGCCGGTCAGCGCCTCGCGGCGCGTTTGCAGGGCCGCTTCAAGCTCGAACCGGCCGTCGCGGAGCGTGCGGTTGTGTTCGGCGGCGGCTGCGCGGCATTCGTCGAGCGTCAGGGTCTGCGCTCCGGCCGGAAGGGCCGTGCAGCAGAGAATCAGATATACGAGAGCCTTTTTCATCACTTGTAGATTTTGGAGTAAAGAACCGGAAGGATCGTGACCACGAGGATCAGCGAGCCGATGCCTCCGGCGAAAATCGTAACACCCACGGGCGCCCAGAACGTACTGCCTCCCAACATCATCGGCACGACGCCCACGGCCGTGGTGGCCGTCGTGAGGAAGATCGGGACCATGCGGCGCTTTCCGGCGTCGTAGGCCGCCAGCTTGCCCGACCAGTGGCAGACCTTGCGTTTGTCCTCGGCATGCTGGTACATCAGGATCACGTTCCGCACGATCATGCCCAGCAGGGTGATGAAACCCAGCACCGAGGTCAGCCCGATGGTGAAGTCGGCGATCCACAATCCGACCATCGCGCCGAACAGACACAGCGACATCGAGGCCATGACGACCAGCGTGATGCCGAATTTGCGGAAGTTGACGAGGATGAAGAAAAAGATGATCACCAGCGAGATGCTCAACCCCGCGGCGATGGGCGGCAGGGTCTCGGCGTCGAACTCGTGCGCGCCGCCCAGCTCGGTCTCGACGCCCGGCGGGAGCGGAATCTCGTCTTTCAGCATCCGGCTGATGCGCGAGGTCATCCGCATCGCGTTGGCGCCGCGTTTCAGGTCGGCCGTCACGGTGATGCAGCGCATGCCGTTGCGGTGGACGATCTTCGACTGGCTCCACGCGGGTTCCACGTCGGCGATCTGCCGCAGAGGCACGCTCACCCCCGGCACGGGCGAGGAGACATAGGTGTCCCCGATGTCCGACAGCGAGCGTTCGCCCAGCCGGGCGTCGCGCTTGAGCACCACCGGAAGCCTGTAATCGCCCTCCCAGACCGAACCCACGGCCACGTCGCCCGATGCCAGGGCCATGTTGGCGGCCACGACCGTGCGCGTGATGCCCAGCTGCGACGCCGTGACGGGATCGAGCCGCACCTCGGCGATCGCCCGCGGGTCCTCGTAATCGGTATGCACCCATTGCAGTTCGGGCATCTGCCGCATGCGGGCCATCAGCCGGTCGGCCGCGGCGCGCAGCGAGTCGATGTCGCTGCCGTAGAAGCGGAATTCGAGCGACGGCACGTTCTGGTAGTCGAGCTGCTTGAACTTGACATAGGCTTCGGGGAAACGGTCGGCCCACGCGTCGGCGTACTCGTCGAGAATGGACTCCGTATCATCCACCGACGTGGTGTTGACGATGAACTGCGCGTAGTTCTTGCCCGCGATCTGCGGGGCGTAGCTCATCTGGAAGCGCGGCGACGAGCACCCCACGAACGAGGTGACCGACTTCACCCGTTCGTCGGCCCGCAGCGCCCGGTAAACCGAATCGGCGACGGCCCCGGTGCGTTCCAGCGGCGTGTCGGGGCGCAGGTAGATCTCCACGGCGAACTGGTCCCGGTCGGCGAAGGGGACCATGCGGAACTTGAGCTGCGTGGCGATCAGCAGCGACACGGCCACCGAGGCGGCGCCGAGCGAGATCGTCAGCCACCCGTGGCGGAAGGTCCACGCCAGCACGCGGCGGTAGACGTCGTGCACCCGGTCGGTGAACGACCTGCGGCCGTCCCTGCGCACGTGAACGGCCGGAATGATCAGTATCTCGAGGAACGGAATGACCATCACGGCCAGCAGCAGCGACACCATCAGGTTAATGGTGATCGTCCACGGGAACCAGGTCAGGAAGTCGCCCATCATGCCCGTCATCGTGAAGAGGATCGGATAGAAGATCATGCAGATACAGATCGTGGCCAGCAGCAGCGAGGGGAAGAACTCCCGGGCGCTCTCCACGGCGGCGAACCACCGCGAATGGCCGCGCCCGAGGTAATCGAGGTAGCCGTCGATCACCACGATCGAGTTGTCGACGATCATGCCCAGCACGACGACCAGCGCGGCGAGCGTCACGGTGTTCAGCGGAATGCCGCAGAGGTACATCATGCCCACCGATATGAAGGTCGACATCGGGATCGTCAGCGCGGCGACGATGGCCGACCGCAGCGGGAAGAGGAGCATCATCACGACGATGATGATGGCCATGGCCACGAACAGGTCGCGCAGGAACGAGTGCACCGAGTCGCCGACGACCTTGGCCTGGTCGGCGATGCGCTGCACGCTGACATCGGCGGGAAGCTCCTCTTCGATGAAGGCGTGCAGCACCTCGTCGACCTCGCGGCCGTACTCCACGATGTTGTTCCCGGCCTGCATCTCCAGCGACAGCAGCACGCAACGGTGGCCGTTGTTGCGGATATAGCTGTCCGGATCGTCGTACTCGCGCACGACGCGTGCCACGTCCTTCACCCGCAGGACGTGCCCTTCGGGATCGCTCCAGACGATCTGCTCGGCGACCTCCCGCTCCCCGGCCAGCGACGGCGCGATGTGGATCGGGGTCTCGGTCTCGGCATTGCTCACCGAGCCGCCCAGCGGGGTCAGCCCCTGCGCGGCCAGCGCCGCGGAGAGCGTCTTCTCGCCGATGCCGTAGGCCGCGAGCCGCTCGGGATCGGCGTAAACCGAGATCTGCTCCTGCTGCACGCCGTAGGGGCGCAGGTTGGAGACCGATTCGATGCGGCGCAGACGGTCGCTCAAATCGTCCATATACCCTTTCAGTTCGCGGTAGGAGCGCGTGTCCGATTCGAGGGTGATCAGCAGCGCCGAGGTGTCGCCGAAATCGTCGTTGGTCACCACGGCCGCGACACCCGCAGGCAGCTGCATCTTGAACGCCGCCAGCCCGTGCTTGACTTTCGACCATACCTCGTCCTTGTCGTTCACATCGTCGTTCAGCTCGACCATCACGTAACACATGCCGTTCTGCGACGTGGAGGTGGTCTTCGCACGCTTCACCTCCTTGTAGGTCATCAGGAACTGTTCGAGCGGCTTCGCCAGCTGCTCTTCGACCTCCTCGGCCGTCGCCCCGGGATAGACGCCCACGACGACGCCCTGCCGGATCGTGTACTCGGGAAACTCCTGCTTGGGAATGCGCGCAAGGGCGTAGATTCCGAACACGAACAGGCAGCCCACGATCAGGAAGGTGATGCGAAAATTCCGCATCGACCAGGCTATTACGCTATTCGAACTTCTCATCGCCATACGACTTTACTGCCCTCGCCGATCTTCTGCATGCCGTCCACGACGATGCGGTCGCCCGCCGCGACGCCCCCGGTCAGCACGATGCCGTTGTTCACCAGCCGCCCCGTCGTGACGGCCGTACGCACGGCCGAATCGCCGCGCACGGTCCACACGAAACGGCTCCCGTCGCCCGCCTGCTGCACGGCGCGCAGCGGAACGGCGATCTCCTCGGCCGACTCTGCGGGCGAAACCGTCACGCGGCACACCATGCCCGGCAGCAACTCGCCAGCGGCGTTGTCCAGCGTGGCGCGCACGTCGTAGGTGTGGGCCGCGGGATTGGCCACGGCGCCCTTTTCGATCTTCCCGGCGGGGAACACCCGGTCGCCGAGCGCGGCGACGCCCACCCCGATCCGGCTGTCGGCGCCGAGCCGGGCGATCTCCAGCTCGGGGACCGAGAAGCGCACCTTGACGCGTCCGACTTCGAGCAGCGTCAGCACGGGAACGCCCGGCAGGGCCGTCTCCCCGGCCGAAATCCGCCGCTGGCCGACCACCCCGGAAAAGGGCGCGTAAAGCGAGCAGTCCTCCAGATTCTTCTTCGCGATCCCGAAGGCCGCCTCGGCCTGCCGCAGCCGGGTCTGCGCCTCGACCCACTTGATCTCGGGCAGGCTCTCGGCGTCGTAGAGCTGTTTCAGACGCGCGCAGGCGTCCTTCGCCTGATTCAGCGCGGCTTCGGCGGCCTCGAAAGTCCGGCGCGCCGAGGTGGGATCGAGCTCGGCGAGCAGGTGACCTTTGCCGACGCGCCGGCCCTCGTCCGCAAAGGTGCGGGCGACGGTCCCGGCGACGGGGAAGCTCAAGGCGGCCGAAGACTCCTCTTCGATCGCACCTACATAAACGGCCGCCCCGACGTCGGCCGAGGGCGCGGCCACGATGGTTTCGACACGCAGCGGATCGACCGTGCGGTTCTTTTTCGGAGATGAACAGCCGGCGGCCAGCAGCAGCGCGGCACAGAAAACAGTTCGTTTCATCGGTTCTTCAATTTTTCGATGCAAAGTTCCCCTTTTAGCCCCCTCCGGAAAAGGCCGCCGTGTCGGTTAAATTAGCCGATTGGTTCGATTTCCAACCTTTCGACAAATCGTATTCGGCAAATTCGTTATATTTGCCCGAAATACGACCGATAAAATGAACGAAAAGGAGATTCAGAGCTTCTCGCTCGAAACATTGCTCACCGTCAACGAACCGCGCCCGGAAGACCTCTATTTCGATGGCTGTCTGATCGCTTCGCGCGTCAAGATCATGGACACGGTCAACATCGACCTGTTCCGCTACCCGACGCGTCTCGATGCCTTCGCGATCCTTTTTTGTTCCGAAGGTTCGATTTCGTTCACCTCGGGACTGCGCCGCCACACGCTCGACGCGAAGATGCTGTTCGTCTTCCTGCCCGGCTCGATTCTGCAAGTGGAATCCATCCGGCCGGAGTCCTCGGTCTACACGGTGATCTACGAAGAGGAGTTCATCCGGCGCATCAATATCGACATCAAACTGCTTTCGAGGCTCTTTTTAAGCGTCGAGAAACAGCCCTGCCTGCGGCTCTGCGAAGCCGAATGGGCCGGCATCACCGGCTCGTTCGCCGAAATCCGCTCCGAGAGCCTGCCCCGCCCGGGCGACGTCTATTCGCCGGAGATCCTGCGCTCGATGATCCGCACGCTGGCCTACAAGGTCTGCCGCATCATCGGGCGGCACATCGAGTCGCAGCCCGCCCCGGAGACCTCGGCCCGCAGCCGCAACGACGAGTATTTCAACCAGTTTATGAGCGAACTGACCAAACATTACATGCAGGAGCGTTCGGTGGGCTTCTACGCCGGGCAGCTGCACCTGACGCCCAAATACCTCACGACGATCATCCGCAAGACCTCGGGCCGCACCGCCGCCGAATGGATCGACGACTACGTGGTGCTCGAAGCCAAAAACCTGCTGAAATATTCGACGATGAGCATTCAGGAGATCGCCTACTGCCTCAATTTCCCCAACCAGTCGTTTTTCGGCAAGTATTTCCGCAGCCACACGGGCATGACCCCGTCGGCATACCGGATGAGCAAATAGCCGGAGGTTTTGCAGCGGTCCGACTTTTTCGTATATTTGGTGTCGTAACGACACTTTCCGAAGGTCGGCAGGTCCCACCGAATCGCACGGCAGTCCGGTTTTGCAGCGGTCCGACTTTTTCGTATATTTGTAAATAAAGTGCATCCCGATATGGCAAAATACGATTTCGATCAACTGATCCCGCGCCGGGGAACCAACTCGGTGAAGTGGGACGAGGAACCTGCGGCCGACATCCTCCCGATGTGGGTCGCCGACATGGATTTCCGCACGGCCCCGTGCGTCGTCGAGGCGCTCCGCCGCCGGGTGGAGCACGGCGTCTACGGCTACGCCACGGTCCCGGAGAGCTACTACGGGGCGGTCACCTCCTGGTTTGCCCGGCGGCACGGCTGGGCGCCCGGAGCGGACTGGATACTACCCGTGACGGGCGTGATCCCGGCGCTCTCGGCCATTCTCCGGGCGCTGACCCGCCCCGGAGACCGGGTGCTGGTGCTGACGCCCGTCTACAACCACTTCTTCATCGCCATCGACAACAGCGGGTGCTCCGCCGCGGAGTGCGAACTGACTTACGGCGACAACCGCTATACGGTCGATTTCGACGCGCTGGAACGCCGGGCCGCCGACCCTGCCGTGAAACTGATGCTGCTCTGCAACCCGCACAACCCCGCGGGGCGGGTCTGGACGCCCGAAGAGCTGCGCCGCATCGGCGACATCTGCCTGCGCCGCGACATACTGGTCGTGGCCGACGAAATCCACTGCGAGCTGGTGATGCCGGGATTCCGCTACACCCCCTTCGCCTCGCTTTCGGAGGAGTTCGCGCGCCGCTCGGTCACCTGCGCCTCGCCCAGCAAGGCATTCAACCTCGCGGGAGTGCAGGTGGCCAACATCTTCGCCGCCGACGCCGGCCTCCGGGAACGGATCGCCCGGTCGCTCGAAATCAACGAGACGGGCATGATCAGCCCCTTCGCCATCGAGGCTCTGACGGCGGCCTACACGGACGGCGCCGAGTGGCTCGACGCGCTCAACGGCTACCTGTGGGAAAACTACCTTTTCCTGCGGGACTACTTCGCGCGGCATCTTCCGCAGTTCCCGGTGCTTCCGCTGGAAGGAACCTACCTCGTCTGGGCCGACTGCCGGGCCGCGGGGCTGTCGTCCGACACGCTCACCCGACGGCTGCTGGACGAAGGCCGCCTGCACGTCAACTCCGGGTCCATGTACGGCGCCGCGGGCGAAGGCTTCATCCGCCTGAACATCGCCTGCCCGCGCAAACTGCTGGCCGAGGGTCTCGACCGCCTGAAAAGGGTTCTGACAACCTGAAAAACGGTTGGCTTTCCGAAAAATATTGCTACCTTTGCACAAGTTAATCACACCTGTAACCCAAATGAAGAAAATAGCACTTCTGCTGCTGTTAGCAGCCTCTTTTTCAATGCCGGCATTCGCCGCCGACGGCGCCGAACCGATCAAACTGATCTCCTACAACCTGCGCACCAGCCACGGCAAGGACGGCGACAACGTCTGGATGAAACGTCGTCACGCCACTCCGGAGATGATCCGCCGGGAGGCTCCCGACGTGTTCGGCGTGCAGGAAGGACTTATCGACCAGCTGCACTACATCGACACCGAGTGCCCGCAGTACGCCCGCGTGGGCGTGGGCCGCGACGACGGCGCCGAGAAGGGCGAGTTCATGGCCGTCTACTACCTGCGCGATCGTTTCGAGCTGCTCGACAGCGGCACGTTCTGGCTCAGCGAAACACCCGACAAGGTGTCGCGCGGCTGGGACGGGGCCTGCAACCGCACGGTGACGTGGGTCGAACTCAAGGACCGGAAGTCGGGCAAGGAGTTCTTCTATTTCAACACCCACCTCGACCACAAGGGCAAGGCGGCGCGCGAAGAGGGCGTGAAGCTGCTCATCGAAAAGATCCACGAGATCGCCGGCAAGAAAGCCCCGGCCATCGTCGGCGGCGACTTCAACACCCCGGTCGACAGCCCGATCTTCAAACCCCTGACCAAATATATGGTCTCGGCCCGCGCCAAGGCCGCTACGACCGACCACAAGGGGACTTTCAACGGATTCGGCTCGGCTCCCGACACCATCGTCATCGACCACCTCTACTACCGCGGCAAGCTCAAATGCCAGCTATTCGCCACGCTCGACGGCAACTACGGAGCGCCCTACATTTCGGACCACTACCCCATCGCGATGGTCTTCACACTTTAAGAACACGAAAAATCCCGGAGCGCAAACTCCGGGATTTTTCGTATCGCCGCACGCCGGCCGCCCCGGCTACCCTTTCCGACTGCGCAGGACCACGACCGACACCGCCGCTACGATCAGCAGGATGCCCGCGGCGCCCTTCGCCATGAAAGGCTCGGCAAAAACCCAGACGCCGATCACCACGGCGGTCAGCGGCTCCATGGCCCCGAAAATCGAGGTCAGCGTCGGCCCGATGCTCTTGATGGCCTGCACCAGCGCCATGTTCGAGACGGCCGTCGCCGGAATGGCCACACCGAGGATATAGAGCCACGTATGCGGGTCGGTCTCAAGACGCACGCCGCCCGTCAGCAGGCCCCCGGCGATGAAAAACAGCGCACCGAAGGCCATCACGCAGCAGGTCAGCACCGTGGAGTCGATCTCCACCGCGCGGCTCCGGCGCACGCCCACGATGTAACCGCCGTAGGCAACGACCGAGACGGTCGCCGAAACGATCCCCAGCGTCGTGTCGCCGTGCGAGAAATCGACGTTGCCCAGCGACAGCAGCACCGCGCCGACGATCGACATGCCGATCGCCGCGAAGGTCCACACCGAACCGCGTTCGCGGAAGAAACACATCATCACGACGGCCACGACCAGCGGATACATGAAGTGAATCGTCGAGGCCACTCCGCTGGCGATGTTCTGATAGGCGATCACCAGGCTCAACGACGTCGCGGCGCGGAACAGGCTCAGCAGGAACACCGTGCCCAGTTCGCGCCTCCCGAGGCGGAAATCGCATCCCGCCAGCAGGCCGTAGGCTCCCAGACACAACGACGCCACCCCCCAGCGGTAGGTCAGGACCTCGAACGACGAATAACCCACGCCCAGCAACAGCAGGGTGAACAGCGGGGCCAGTCCGAATGTCGACGAGGAGAGAGCCGCCCAGAGAATGCCTTTGACACGCAACATAAAAAACTCGTTTGGAGCCGCAAAAATAAGAAATATATCGCCATTCCGCACAGCCCCGGAGTGAAAAGCGCCGCCGCAGAGCGGTTTTCCCCGTTTCCCGGCCGGGGTTCCGGAATCCGCCGCCGGGACCGTCCCGAACTCCCCGCCGCCCGGCCGACTGCCGCCGGGCCTGCCTCCGCCCCGCAATCGACGACGGCCGCTTTCCCGCCGCAGGCTTCCGGTCCGTCCGCCGGGCCTGCCTCCGCCCCGTCCCGGCAATCAGCGCCGAATCGCTTGCCCGTGCGGAATTTAATGCTACCTTTGCCGTATAAACCCCGATCGCATGAAATGGTACTCGAAATACCTCCCCGTCTATGAAAAGCCCTTCGCCGAAGTCCCCGCGGAGACCGTCGCCGAAGTGCGCGCGAAACTCGCCGAACGACAGTCGGACCGGCCGCTGGCGACCGTGTCGGTCATCGCCTGCAACGAGGAAAAACGGCTGACGGCCTGTCTCTGGTCGCTCGCCGAACAGCGATGCCGCTACCCGATGGAGATCATCGCCACGGACAACCTGTCGAAGGACCGCACGGCGGAGATTTTCGAAACCCTCGGTCTGCCGTGGCAGCGCGAAACGACGCCCGGATGCGGCCATGCACGCCTCTGCGGACTGAACCGCGCCCAGGGAAAATACCACATCAACATCGACGCCGACACCATATACCCGCCGCGCTACGTCGAAACGATGGTCGACGCGCTGGAACGCCGGGGCGTCGTGGCGGCCAGTTCGCTGTGGAGCTACATTCCCGACGCAGCCCACTCCGCCGCCGGACTTTGGTTCTACGAACTGGCCCGCGACACGCACCTGTGGCTCCAGTCGTTCCAACGCCCCGAATTGAGCGTCCGCGGACTGGTTTTCGCCTACGACACCGAGCTGGCCCGCAAGGTGGGCATCCGCACCGACATCATCCGCGGCGAGGACGGATCGCTGGCCCTCGGACTCAAGCCGTACGGCCGCATCGCCTTCGTCCGCAGCCGCCGGGCCGCGCCGTGACGGGCTACGGCACCGTCTCGAAGGACGGCACGCTGCTGGACAGTTTCCGCGTGCGGGCCGTCAAGGCGCTGAAAGGCCTCGGCGGAATGTTTTTCAAAAAATCGGAATACAAGGACGAGGAGGACAATCTGTTGAAATAGCGCTTTGGCCCGGCCCCAACCAAAGGCCCGGGCCGAAGTGCGGAACCGGGCAGAAAGCACCGGGCCGAACAGAAAGCACCGGGCCGGACAGAGAGCACCGGTCCGGACAGAAAAGCATCGGACCGGACAGAAAGCACCGGGCCGGACAGAAAAGCATCGGGACTGAAACGGCGGACCCCGCCCCTCTACCCGGCCCCTTACAGCGATCAGAACCGCTTGGTGTAGGCGTGGCAATAGGGCTGCGCGCCTTTGCGGTCGTAATAGTCCTGGTGATACTCTTCCGCCGGCCAGAAGGTCGTGGCCGCCGTGACGCGCGTGGCGACGTCGTACCCTTTCGCACGCAGCTCGGCGATCAGTTTTTCAGCCGTCGCGCGCTGGGCCGGTGTCGTATAGAAGACCTCCGAACGGTACTGGTCGCCGATGTCGGGTCCCTGCCGCCCGACCTGCGTGGGGTCGTGAATCTCGAAAAAGAGCCGCGCCAGCTTTTCGTAGGAGACTTTCGCCGGATCGAACGTCACCCGCACCGCCTCGGCATGTCCCGTGCGGTGGCTGCACACCTCCTCGTAAGTGGGATTCTCCGTATGTCCGCCGATGTAGCCCGACACGACATCGAGCACCCCCGGCTCCTTCGAAAGCAGATGCTCCACGCCCCAGAAACAGCCTCCGGCGAAGATCGCCGTCTCGGTCCGCTCCTTTTTCGCCGCGGGCACGAACTCCAGCGACACGGAGTTGACACAGTGGCGCGTGTTCCGGGGCGTAAAACCCTCGCCCGTGAAAACATGGCCCAGATGACCGCCGCACCGGGCGCAGGTGATCTCCGTGCGCCGCCCGTCGGCATCGACGGTCCGTTTCACGGCTCCGGGAATCTCGTCGTCGAAACTCGGCCAGCCGCACCCCACGTCGAACTTGTCCGACGAACGGTACAACGGCGCGCCGCACTGCCGGCAGACGTAGGTTCCGTCCTCCTTGTGTTTGTAGTAGCGGCCCGTGAAGGGGGCCTCGGTCCCCTTGTCCACGATCACCCGCTTCTCCTCCGGTGTCAACGGTTTCATATTTTGTCCATTTACGGTCCCGCACAGGGCGAGGCAAATTATCAGAATAACGGTTTTCATAAATATCTCCAATCAAAAACTGCGCCGCCCGGGCAAAAAGCAGGATTCCGGAAAAGATTCCAAACGCCGATTCGGGTCCGGACCGTTTCGCCTCGCCCGCACCCCTGAAAGCCGGGTTATGACAAGGGCGGACGCCCCGTTCCGAAGCGTATCGGCCAGCCCCTGCCTATAAACCGCACATCTTGCGCCCGCGCAGGAACACCTGCCGGATCAGCGGCGTCTGGTAGGCATAGGAGAAAAATTCGACCGACGGCATCGGTTTGGTTATGAAAAAGTTGGCGACCTTACCTAAAGTGACGCTTCCGTAGTCGCGGCTCAACCCCATGGCATAGGCGCCGTTGAGCGTCGCGGCGTTGATCGCCTCGGCGGGGGTCATCTTCATGCGGATCGAGGCCAGCGAACAGACCATGCGCATGTTGCCCGAGGGCGACGACCCGGGGTTGTAGTCCGAAGCCAGCGCCACGCCCAGCCCGGCGTCGATCATCGCGCGCGCCGGAGGATAGCTCATCCCGAGGAAGAACGCCGCGCCCGGCAGCAGCGTCGGCATGGTCGCCGCGCCGCGCAGCGCCTCGATCTCCTCCCGTCCCATGCGTTCGAGGTGGTCCACCGACAGGGCGTCGCAGGCCACGCCCACCTGCACGCCGCCCGAGACGGCCAGTTCGTTGGCATGGATTTTCGCCCGCAGCCCCAGTTTGCGCGCGGCCTTGAGAATACGGGCCGTCTCTTCGACCGTGAAAAAACCTTCGTCGCAGAAGACGTCGACGAAATCGGCCAGCCCTTCGGCCGCCACGGCGGGCAGCATTTCGTTGCACACCAGATCGACATACTCCCCCTGCCGTCCCCGGTAGGCACGCGCCACGGCATGCGCCCCGAGGAACGTGGCCCGCACCTCCAGCGGCACGCTTTCGCGGATGCGGCGGATGACGCGCAGCATCTTCAGCTCGTCCCCGGTCGAAAGGCCGTAGCCGCTCTTGATCTCCACGCACCCCGTACCCATCGCCGCGATCTCGCGCACGCGCTCCATCGCCTGCGCATAGAGTTCGTCCTCCGAAGTCTCGTGCAGCCGGTCGGCAGAGTTGAGAATGCCCCCGCCCCGCCGGGCGATCTCCTCGTACGACAAACCGTTGATCTTGTCCAGAAACTCCCGCTCACGGCTCCCGGCGTAGACCAGGTGGGTGTGCGAGTCGCAGAACGACGGAAAGAGCATGCCCCCTGCCGCGTCGACGACCTCGTCGGCGGCGATGTCGCCCAGAGAGTCCATGCGTCCGAACGCCGCGAAACGGCCGTCTTCAGCCAGCAGCCACGCGTCGTCGAGCGTGCCCAGCTTGTTCATGTCGGCGCCGCAGCAGCGCAGACGGCCCGTCGATTCGATGCCGACGATGCGGGCGATGTTCTTCACCAGCAGTCTCATAGGCCGCGGAGGAATCGGACGGAGGCTTCGATATGGGGATACATCACCTCGTCGTTGTCGATGAAGGGAACCTCTTTGCGATAGTCGGCCAGCATTCGCTCCAACTCGGGCGACGTGTGCGCCGGACGGCGGAACTCGATGGCCTGCGCGGCGTTGAACAGCTCGATGGCCAGCACCCGTTCGGTGTTGCAGACCACGCGCCAGAGCTTCGTGGCAGCGTTGGAACCCATGCTCACATGGTCCTCCTGCCCCTGCGACGAGGGGATCGAATCGACCGACGCGGGCATGCACAGCCCCTTGGACTGGCTCACGATCGACGCCGCGGTATACTGCGGAATCATAAAGCCGCTGTTCAGCCCGGGATTCGCCACGAGGAATTTGGGCAGTTCGCGCGCCCCGGAGATCAGTTTGTAGGTGCGACGCTCGGAGATGTTGCCCAGCTCGGCCAGGGCGATCGCCAGGAAATCCATCGCCAGAGCGATCGGCTGTCCGTGGAAATTGCCCGCCGAGACGACCATGTCTCCCTCGGGGAAGACCGTCGGATTGTCCGTCGTGGAGTTGATTTCCGTGGTCAGCACGCTCTCCACATAGTCGATCGTGTCCTTCGAGGCTCCGTGAACCTGCGGCATGCAGCGGAACGAATAGGGGTCCTGCACGTGGTGCTTGGGGCGGGCGATCAGTTCGCTGCCTTCGAGCAGCCCGCGGACATTCCGGGCCGTGGCGAGCTGCCCCCGGTGGGCGCGGATCAGGTGCACCTCGTCGCAGAAAGGCTCGATACGACCGTCGAAGGCGTCTAACGACAACGCCCCGATGCGGTCGGCCCACTCGCTCAGCCGCCGGGCGTGGATCAGCGACCAGACGCCGTAGGCGCTCATAAACTGCGTGCCGTTCAGCAGCGCAAGGCCCTCTTTCGACTGCAACCGGATCGGCTCCAGCCCCAGTTCGGCAAGCACTTCGGCCGAGGGACGCACCTCGCCCTTATACTCCACCTCGCCCAGCCCCAGCAGCGGCAGGCTCATATGTGCCAGCGGCGCGAGGTCGCCCGAAGCGCCCAGCGAACCCTGCTGATAGACGACGGGCAGGATGCCGCGGTTGAAAAACTCCACGAGACGCTCCACCGTCGCCAGCTGCACGCCCGAATGGCCGTAGGCGAGCGACTGTATCTTGAGCAGCAGAATCAGCCGCACGATCTCCGAGGGCACGCGCTCCCCGGTTCCGCAGGCGTGCGACATCACGAGGTTCTGTTGCAGGCGCGACAGCTCGTCGCTGCCCACCGAAATATCGCACAGCGACCCGAAACCGGTCGTGATGCCGTAGATCGGCCGCTCGGGGTTCTCCATCTTGCGGTCGAGGTACTCGCGGCAGCGGACGATGCGCGCCCGGGCGTCGTCGCTCAACGCGAGCGGCAGCCGCCGTTCGAGGATTTCGCGGACGCGCCCGACCGAAAGGTGCTCCGCGGTGATATGGTGATGTTCCATGGATGACAATTCAAAATTCATAATTCGAAATTCATAATTTATCCGAAGCGCCGCCCTGTTCGTTCAGCGCCTCGCGGACAAGTTCCTCGTCGGCAAAAACAGGCAGGGTCACACGCAGTCCGGGCGTGCGGTCCATTTCGCGGCGGATGGCTTCGACGGCCCCTTCGTTACGCGCCCAGCTGCGGCGGGCGATGCCGTTGTTGACGTCCCACAGCAGCATTTCGCGGATGCGGCGGCCGGCATCCTCCGAACCGTCGATCACCATGCCGAAGCCGCCGTTGATCACCTCGCCCCAGCCCACGCCGCCGCCGTTGTGGATCGAAACCCACGTCGCGCCGCGGAACGCATCGCCGATGACGTTCTGCACGGCCATGTCGGCCGTCAGGCACGAACCGTCGTAGATGTTCGAGGTCTCGCGGTAGGGCGAATCGGTTCCCGAAACGTCGTGATGGTCGCGCCCCAGCACCACGGGAGCCGTGATGCGGCCCTCGGCGATGGCCCGGTTGAACGCCTCGGCGATCTTCACGCGCCCTTCGCAGTCGGCATAGAGAATGCGTGCCTGCGACCCGACGACCAGCCGGTTGCGCCCGGCCTCGCGAATCCAGTGGATATTGTCGTCCAGCTGCCCCCGGATGTCGTCGGGAGCCGTCTTCCGGATCTCCTCCAGCACTTCGGCGGCCAGAGAGTCGGTCGTTTCGAGGTCTTCGGGCTTCCCCGAGGTGCAGACCCAGCGGAACGGCCCGAAGCCGTAGTCGAAGAACATGGGTCCCATAATGTCCTGCACGTAGGAGGGATAGCGGAAGCGTCCGCCCTCGCCCGTCACCGCGGCCCCGGCGCGCGAGGCTTCCAGCAGGAAGGCATTGCCGTAGTCGAAGAAATACATTCCCCTGTCGGTCAATTTGTTGATGGCATCGACCTGCCGCCGCAGCGACTCCTGCACACACTCTCTAAAGCGGCCCGGCTCCTCGGCCATCATCTTGTTCGACGCCTCGTAGCTCAACCCCACGGGATAGTAACCGCCCGCCCAGGGGTTGTGCAGCGAGGTCTGGTCCGAACCCAGGTCGACCGGAATCTCCTCCGCGGCCAGCCGCTCCCAGAGGTCCACGACGTTGCCCACATAGGCCATCGACACGACCTCTTTCGCCTTGACAGCCTGGCGGATACGCGGGATCAGCTCATCCAGCGCTTCATGCAGCTCGTCGACCCATCCCTGCTCGTGGCGTTTCTGCGCCGCCTTGGGGTTGATCTCGGCGACGACCGACACCACGCCCGAAATATTGCCCGCCTTGGGCTGCGCTCCCGACATGCCGCCGAGACCCGACGAGACGAACAGCATCCCGCGCGTATCGGTGCGGCCGGCCGTGAAGCGTTTGCGCACGGCGTTCATCACCGTGATCGTCGTGCCGTGGACGATGCCCTGCGGCCCGATATACATGTACGACCCGGCGGTCATCTGCCCGTACTGCGACACCCCGAGGGCGTTGAGCCGCTCCCAGTCGTCGGGTTTCGAGTAGTTGGGAATCACCATGCCGTTCGTAACCACCACGCGCGGGGCGTCGGGATGCGACGGGAACAGCCCCAGCGGATGCCCGGAATACATGACCAAGGTTTGATTTTCAGTCATTTCCGAAAGATACTGCATCGCAAGGCGGTACTGCGCCCAGTTCTGGAACACGGCGCCGTTGCCGCCGTAGGTGATCAGCTCGTGGGGATGCTGGGCGACCCGCGGGTCGAGGTTGTTCTGAATCATCAGCATGACGGCCGCCGCCTGCCGGCAGCGGGCGGGATATTCGCCGATCGGACGCGCATGCATCTCGTAGTCGGGACGCAGGCGGTACATATAGATACGGCCGTAGCGGCGCAGCTCCTCGGCGAACTCCTTCGCCAGCACGGCGTGGTGCCTGACCGGAAAATAGCGCAGGGCGTTTTTCAGAGCCAGCGTCTTCTCCTCGTCCGAAAGGATGTCCTTGCGTTTGGGCGCATGGTTGATCTGTTTGTCATAGGGTTTCGCGGCGGGCAGCCGGTCGGGAATGCCCGCGCGAATGTCGTTCTGAAACTCTTCGCGTGTCATATTATCCGATTTTAGATTCGACGATCTGCAAGACCTCCGCTTCGAGACGCACGGCTTCGGCGGCCAGCGCATCGGCTTCGGCGATCAGCGCATCGGCCACGGCACGGTCCTTCAGCCCCGCGGCGTTGATCTTCACATTGAGGCACGCCCCCAGCACCGCGCTGCGGGCCGCCAGCGCACCCACGCCGGCGTCGGAGACCGAATTGGGGTTGCCCTCCGAGGCCATGGCGCGCACGATTTCAAAAACCCGCGAGGCGGCCTTCATCGTCCGCAGAGGAACCTCCGTGGCATAGAGCGTCGCCTCCTGCAACGCGGCGCTGCGCGCCGCCCTCTCCTCGTCGGTCGACTTGGGCATGGCGAAAACCGCCATGATGCGGTTGAACGCCGCCGTGTCCTCGTCCACGAGGTGCAGAAGCTCCGCAAGAACGGCCTGCCCCCGTTCGGCCCAGTCGGAAAACTCCTCCCAGCGGTCGTCCCACCCCGCCTTGTGCGACGAAAGGTTGGCGACCATCGTCCCGAGGGCCGCGCCCAGCGCACCCATGTAGGCCGCGATCGAGCCGCCGCCCGGAGCGGGAGATTCGCTCGCCGTCTCTTCGGCGAACGCCTTGCAGGTCATGTCGATAAGCCGCTTCTTCGGAACCTCCGCTTCAAGCAGGTACTCGATCACCTTCTCGGCAGGATCGAACGGCTTCAGGTCGTCCAATCCCATCGACTTGACGGCGATGCGGACGATCTCCTCCTCGGCGACGCCCGTCGAGCGACGCTGCTTGCGGAGGAAGTATTTGCCGGCTTCGACCAAAGCCCGTTTCGGAACCAGCCCCACGATTTCGGTCCCCGTGACGCGCACGCCGCGGGCGTCGGCCTTGCGGCACACCTCGTCGAAAGCCGCGTGGAGCGGCGTCCGGGAGATGTCGGTGATGTTCATCGAGACCTGCGCGACGCCGTACTCCTCGATGAACCAGCCGATGGCCTTCGTGGCCGGAAGCGTTCCGGGCTGCATCACGGGATTTCCCGCGGCATCCTTCACCACCCTGCCCGTGATGGGGTTGCCCTCGCGGACGGGACGCCCCTTTTCGCGCACGTCGAAGGCGATGGCGTTGGCGCGGCGCGTGGAGGTGGTGTTCAGGTTGAAATTCACGGCGATCAGGAAGTCGCGCGCCCCGACGGTCGTGGCTCCCGTGCGGGCAACCCCCTCGTCGAAGGGACGCACCCCGAAATCGGGCGCGGATGCCGTGTGCGCCAGTTTCTCGGGCAGGGCCTCGTACTCCCCGGCGCGGCACACGGCGAGGTTTTTCCGTTCGGGCGCAAAGGCCGCAGCCTCGTAGCAATAGGTCGGGATGCGCAGTTCGTCGGCGATACGCCGGGCCAGCGCGCGCGCCAGTTCGGCGCACTCCGCAAGCGTGACGCCCGCAATCGGTATCAGCGGCAGCACGTCGGTGGCCCCCATGCGGGGATGCGCCCCCTTGTGGCGGCGCATGTCGATCAGTTCGGCCGCCCGCTTCACCCCGGCAAAAGCGGCCTCGACGACCGCTTCGGGTTCGCCGACGAAGGTCACGACCGTGCGGTTGGTCGCCTCGCCGGGGTCCACGTCGAGCAGTTTGACGCCCCCGGAGGCCTCGATGGCCGCGGTGATTTGCCGGATCACGGCCTTATCGCGTCCCTCGCTGAAATTGGGAACGCATTCAATGATTCTTTGGGACATAGGATCGTCGCATTTAAATTCTTATACTTCAAAGATAAATAATAATCGGGAGAAATCCGAAAAAACCGTAACAAAACAGGCGGCTTTTTGCGAAAAACAGAAAGGCCCGGTGCATTTGTGCACCGGGCCAGGATTGCAGCCGGACCGAAATCCGGGGGCGGAAGCGCCCCGGTCCCGGAAAAGAGAGGTTATTTGCCGATGGTCAGCGTCACCCCGCCCGTACACCAGAAACCCGGCAGGCGGATTCCGCCGATGTCGCAGTAGCGCGTGTCGGTGATGTTCGTGGCGTCGACGTAGAGGCGGCAGATGCCCTTCTCCCACTGGAGACGTCCGTCGAGCAGGAAATAGGGCTTGTAGTCGCGTTCTTCGTTAAGGGAGGCGTTGCCCGGTTCGGGGTAATGCGTATAGCTGCCGTTGCGGTCGTAGACCGAGCCGGTCAGCGCAAGCGACATCCGCCGCAGGAAATGCACCTCCACGGCCAATGCCGCCTTGTGACGCATGAAATCCATCGCGCTTTTGGCGATGACGTCCGCGTTCCGGTCGGTCGTGATGTAGCCGTACGAGAGCGTCACGCGGTGCAGGAAGCCTTCCGAAACCGTATAGCCGCCCGCGAGTTCGATCCCGAAGGTATCGAGGCTGCTCGTCTGTTCGGAATGCCACTTGCTGCCCATGTCCTCGCGCCAGACCCAGTCGATGATGTCGCGCCCGGAGCGGTAATAGGCTTGCGCCGAAAGGTTCCAGCTCCGCTTGAGGTAATCCACGCCAAGTCGGTATGTGACTGCGTGTTCCGGCGTAAGATCGAGGTTGTTGATCTGCGCCGGGGAGGTGTAGTAGAGGTCCGTGAAGGTCGGCAGGCGCATCGACTGCCACGCCCCGGCTTCGAGGCGCAGCCCGGCCGCGGGGGCATAGCCCGCCGAAAGGCTCCACAGGGCCGAAGTGCCGTAGGGCGTGAGGCTCACGCCCGCCGAAGCCGCCGCGTCGAAATGCCGCCACCGCTTGGCGTGCCGCAGCCACAGGTTGCCCGTGTGGCGCGCCTTGGCATGGGTGTAATGGCCTTCGGGAACCGAAAGCTTGTCACCCAGATTGGTGCTGTAAATGTGGTTGAAAGCATAGTCTCCGCCCACGGTGGTAACGCCCGCCGCCCAGTCGCAGTCGGCCCAGAGCTTCGCTCCGACATTGTCCGTGTTGTGGCGGTTCATCGCTGTGCCGCGCGTCCAGTCGTAGCGGTCGAAGTTCTTGCGGTAGCTCGCGGCGGCCCCCAGCGAAAAGCGGCCTGCGGTTTTCAGCCACCGCAGCGACCCCAGGGCCGTGGCGGTATGCTCCCACTGGTCGGGATTGTAGGCCGCATAGAAACCGTTGGAGCCGAAATCGCGGTCCTGCCACCCGGCCTGCAAGTCGAAGAACCCGGCCCGCCCGCCGTCGTAGGTCGCCCGTACGAATGCGTTGTAGTTGGAGAAATCGGTATTGTGCCGGTAGCCGTCGCTGCGGCGGTACGAAGCCGCGCCGAGCACCGAGAAGCGTCCCGCACTCACCGCGCCCGAAAGATTCCCGTAGCCATAGCCGTACTGGCCGCCCGAGGCTTCGAGACGCAGGTAGGTGGGCCGCAGCGGCGCGGTGCGGATGTTCACCGCACCGGCGTAGGCTCCGACGCCCGGAACGCCGTCGATCAGTTCGACGGCCGAAATGCAGTCGAGGTCGACGGGCAGCGCGTGGGACTGATGCCCGGTGCGGGCATCGGTGAAATCAATGCCGTTGAGAAGGACCATGGTCTGGTCGAAAGAGCCTCCCCGGATGAAGATGTCGGCCTGCGTTCCCTTGCCTCCGCGTTCGCGGACATCGACCGAAGGAGCAAGGCGCAGGGCGGCTTCCAGAGTCTGGACAGGCGCCGGGGCCTGGGCTTTCCGGTCGAAAAGCGGGGTGTGCGACTGGGCGTTGCGCGCGGGAGCCGTCTGACTCCCGGTGACGCCGACTTCCCGTATCCGCAATGTCTTGAGGACAGCGGTCGTGTCGGCAGTCTGCGCAGACGCACCTTGCGTCGCAAGCAGCAGGATCGACATCCCGACAGAGAGGACCCCGATAGTCACATAACGGTGGAGACTGGCAAAAACCGACCAGTTTTTGCGACTCCAACGCTTGAAGCAGGGGTACTGCTTTGTTTGGATGTTTTCCATTTGTTTGAAATTTGGGTTAAAAGTGAAAAAACGTCCGAACCGGGTCCGGCTGCACTGGCTTCCGGTTCGGCCCCGCAAAGGTAATAAAAAAACGGACCGCAACGGCCCGTTTCCGAAAAAGAACGCATGCGGCGAATCCGCGCCGCATGGCTCCGTCACTTTTTCTCCGTCAGGCGGCGAAGCCATTCGGGATATTTTTTCAGCACCTTGTTGCCCCACGTACCGTACCACGAGTAGCCCACGCGCCGTTCGGCGGGGACTTCGCGCAGGTCGTAGACCTTCTTCCCCTCGCGCGTGGCGAAGAAGGGGCGGTTGTCGGACAATTCGCTGTAACGCGGCCACATGGGCGCGGCTTCGGGATCGTCGACCACGACCCGGTCTTTCCGGATCTTCCGGTCCTCCGCCAGCCCCTCGGGCACCGGAACCGTCACGACCTTTTTACCCGTGATTTTCGTCCGGTCGAACCATGCGGCCACGGACTCGACCGCCTCGACGACCTCGGGCGAGGGGTTTTTGATACGCATGAGCAGCATCGTGATGTCGGCGCTCTCGCCGGCCGACAGCGCGGGGAGTTCATAAGCCCGGGCCTTCACGGGTTGCAGCGTCTCGTGGTCGTACTGCTGCGCCCAGACGGTCTTCACGCCGTCCTGCACCCACTGGGTTTTGAGGATCAGGTCGATGCCCCGGTCCCACGAGGCCCGGATACGGGCTTTCAGGTCATCGCCGACCCACGCATAGTGGGGTTTTCCGGAGAGGACCTCGTTCCACGTCGAAAGCACGCCGTAGATGATGCCGTCGTTGAACGTCACGGCGTCGGCGTCCCAGCCCCGCCAGCCCCCGTTGGGGTACTGCGCCGAGAGCATGTACTCCATGCCCCGGCGGGCCGAATTGCGGTAGAGGGTGTCCCCCGTCAGCAGGTAGACGTTCGAAAGATACTCGACCTGCGTATAGACATTGGCGTTGTCGAGCGTCGAGAGGCGGTGGCGCGGCTTGAGGGCCGCCTTCACCGAGTCGGGGTCGAGCCGGGCCAGCATGTCGAGGTTCTTGGGCCAGCCGCCGTCGGCGTTCTGGTAGGCGACGATGTTGTCGGCGATTTCACGGAACCGGTCGGGCTTATAACGCTCGTAGGTCTGCGCACCGTGCTCCTTGTTCCAATGGTTCACGGCATCGGCGAAACGGTCGGCGGAAACCGGCTGCTGCGCGGCTGCGGAAACAGCGAGGAACGATACGGTTAAGGCAATGATTCCCTTTTTCATAAGCCCGGTCATTTAACGGATCAGTTGAACAGCGCCTCGACCTTCTCCACGACGTCGTTTTCGTCGGGTTCGAGCGGGAAGACGTGGCTCGGCTTGAGATACCACAGCTCCTTGCCCTCCTTGAAGTGCTCCTCGCCGCCGCCCGTGACATTGAGCATGACGGTGGCGTCCTTCTCGATTTTACCCGCGTTCACGGCATTGACGAGCGACGCCAGCGCAACGCCCGCCGCCGAATAGATGTCGACGCCTTCGAGTTCGTGGAACAGCTTGCGGGCCTTGCGCGCCATGGCGTTCGTGGCCACGAAAACCTCGCCGCCGGTGGCTTTCAGCGCATCGAAAAGACCGCCCGTGACGCTGTAAGGCGGACGGCGGTTCGAAAGCACCTTGGCGTCGATGATCTCCGCGTCGCGGCGCGCCTTGTCGTCGTCGTAAGGCAGCAGCTTGCGCGATGCCGCCTGCCAGGCGTCGTACATCGGGACGAACGGGGCGTTCTGCGCCACCATCAGTTTCATCGTATTCCGCCCGAAGCGGCCGTCCTCCACCAGACGCATGTTAGCCTCCCAAGCGGCAATGGCGCCCGTGCCGCTGCCCACAGCCTGGAAATAGTAGTCGGGAATGCGGCCGATGGTCGTCACGGCCGAAAGGACCGTGCAGGCCATGCCGTCGCGACGCGCGACGTTCTTGGCGCCGCCCTCGGCGTAGAAGCCGGGGCTTTTCAGCGCGATGTCGCTCAAATGGATGGCGTCGAAATAGTCGCCGCCCTTCTCGCACGAAATGAGTTTCACGCAGGGGTTCAGCGGCTGGTCGAACCACAGCGCGCCGATATTGTCGTAGGGAACCGAGAGCAGCAGCCTGATGTTATTGTCCGAGCAGACCTTGGCGAAGGCCCGGGCGGTGTTTCCGGCCGAAGCCACCACCAGCACGCGCCGTTCGTCGGCAGCGGCGCGGCCGCAGACCGAATAGGCCTCGGTCTCCTTGAACGAGCAGGTCGACATCGTGGCCCCGATGGCCGGATACCAGCCGTTGAAGGTGATCCAGAGGTTTTCCAGCCCGAGGTGCGCGGCGAGGCCCTTGCTCTTATAGGTCACGGGAGCCGACGAACCTTTGAGGATACGCCGCACGGGCATCCAGTCCGAGAAACGGTACAGGCCCCAGTCGGCGGGTTTCACGTCGATCTGTTTGCGGGCGTATTTGGTGCGCACGAGCGAAGGCTCCTTGCACTGCGGGTCGGCAAGCATCCAGCCGGCGTCTTCGAATTCGCGGCCCGTGGCGACGCATTCCAACGTGTAGGGGGTAGGTGTGAAATTTTCCATGAAGAGGTTTCGTATATCTGAATTCAATATTGTCTATGACATGCGGTTCCGGAAGTCCTCGTAGCCGAATTCGCGGATGACGTCAGTGCGGCCGTCGCGGCGCGCGATGACGATGGACGGATGGTGTACGCCGTTGAACATCGTGGTCTTGACCATCGTGTAGTGGATCATGTCCTCGAAGACGACGCGCTCCCCCACCTTCAGCTCGCGGTCGAAAGCCCAGTCGCCGCAGTAGTCGCCCGCAAGGCAGCTCGTGCCGCCCATGCGCCAGCGCTGTTCGCCGTCGGCAGGTTCATGCGCTCCGATGACGGCGGGTTTGTAGGGCATTTCGAGGCAGTCGGGCATGTGGCAGGCGAACGACACGTCGAGCATCGCCGTCGTCACCCCGCCGTTCTCCACGATGTCCTCGACGGTCGAAACCAGAAAGCCCGTGCGCCACGTGAAGGCGCTGCCGGGTTCGAGAATCAGCCGCAGGTTCGGATGGCGGGACCTGAACGCCTTCAGCAGAGCGATCAGGCGGTCGCAGTCATACCACGAGGCGGTCATCAGGTGGCCGCCGCCCATGTTGAGCCATTTGATCCGGTCGAGATACGCTCCAAAATGCGTCTCGACGGCCTCCAGCGCCTTTTGCAGATGCTCCGGGCGCGATTCGCAGAGGACGTGGAAATGCAGCCCCTCGACACCCGCCGGAAGTCCGCCGTGCGCCGCCAGCTGTTCGGCCGTGACGCCCAGCCGCGAGCCGGGGACGCAGGGGTTGTAGAGGTCCGTCTCGACGGGCGAATACTGCGGGTTGATCCGCAGGCCGCAGGAAATGCCGTTGATAAGGGCTTTCTGGCCGAAGCGGCGGAACTGCGACAGCGAATTGAACGTGATATGATCGCTGCAATTGAGGATTTCGTCGATATTGGAGTCCGTGTAGACCGGGGCGTAGGTGTGGGCGGGACGCCCGAACTCCTCGAAAACGAGACGCGCCTCGGCGGCGGAACTTGCAGTCGCACCGTCGGAATGCTTCGCCAGCTCGGGAAAAATGCTCCACATGGCGCAGGCCTTCAGGGCGACGATAATTTCGGCGCCCGATTCCCGGCGCACACGGTCGACAGTCGCCAGGTTCCGGTCCAGCAGCTCCTCGTCGAGGACGTAGCACGGTGAAGGCAGTTTCAGAAAGTCAATCATCGAATTGTTTTTAGTTGGATTTCATCCTTCGTTTTCTCCGCTCGGCATAATCCGGGCAAACCCGGCTCTGCCCTCGCTCAACGAAAACGTCCAAAACAGTTGCAAAAGTAGCAAAAACCTCCTGAAAACCACGCTGCGCAGGCTTGGTTTTCGGGAAAATACGCATTTATACTTATCGCTTGCGAAACCCGGTCCGGAAATAAGCATCGGAGCCGGTCGCCGGCAGGGGCATTTCGGGAAAAGCGGTTCTGCGGAAAACGATACGACAGTTTTGATTTTGGAGGAGCGGAAAATCCCGCTGCGGTTTTCGATCGGTGCGGTGCATCTGTCGTGCATCGTGAAAAATCCCCGGATGGGACGTACTTCGGCACTATCCATCCGGGGATTTTGAGGGATGTGCGGCATCTGCGCCGCAATCTTCAAAAACCTACACTTCGAGATTCACATCGAACAGCTCGTGCCACGGCAGGCCCTGCTCGCCCAGCTCGGCGAGGAACGGATCGGGATCGAACTCCTCGACGTTGAACACACCGGCGCCGCGCCAGAGGCCCTTGGCCCACATCGAAGCGCCCAAAGCCGCCGGAACGCCCGTGGTGAACGACACGGCCTGCGTGCCGGTCTCCTTGAAGGCTTGTTCGTGGTCGCAGTTGTTATAAATATAGTAGGTGCGCTCCTTGCCGTCCTTCAGGCCCTTGATGCGGCAGCCGATCGAGGTCTGGCCGTGATAGTTGGCGCCCAGCGACTTGGGATCGGGAAGAACCGCCTTGAGGAACTGGATCGGGACGATCTCGACCCCGTTGTAGATGATCGGGTCGATACGCGCCATGCCGATGTTCTGGATCACGCGCAGGTGCGTCAGGTACTCCTGACCGAAGGTCATCCAGAAGCGCGCACGCCGGATCGTGGGATAGTTCTTCACGAGCGACTCCAACTCCTCGTGGTAGATGACGTACGACTCGCGCTCGCCGATGCCCGGATAATTGAGCGGCTTGTGGATCTCGTGCGGCTCGGTCACCACCCACTCTCCGTTCTCGTAATAACGCCCTTTCTGGGTCACCTCGCGGATGTTGATCTCGGGGTTGAAGTTCGTGGCGAAAGCCATGCCGTGGTTGCCGGCGTTGCAGTCGACGATGTCGAGGTAGTGGATTTCGTCGAAATGGTGCTTGGCGGCATAGGCCGTGAAGATGGCCGTCACGCCCGGGTCGAAACCGCAGCCGAGGATCGCCGTGAGTCCCGCGGCCTTGAAGCGGTCCTGATAGGCCCACTGCCACGAGTATTCGAAATGCGCCTCGTCCTTCGGCTCGTAGTTGGCCGTATCGAGGTAGTTGCAGCCGCATTCGAGGCAGGCGTCCATGATCGTGAGATCCTGGTACGGAAGCGCCACGTTGACCACGATGTCGGGTTTGAACGCGCGGAACAGTTCGCACAGCTGCGGCACGCTGTCGGCGTCGACCTCGGCGGTCTTCACGCGGTTGCCGCCGATGGCGGCCGCAACGGCGTCGCATTTGGATTTGGTACGGCTGGCCAGCATCACGTCCGTGAAGACGGGATTGGCCGCGATTTTCTGCGTCACCACCGTTCCGACGCCGCCGGCTCCGATTATCAGCGCTTTACACATAGAATTATTCGGTTTTAAAAGTTAGATTTCATCTTAACGCCTACAAAAATATCCTTTTATTTCGGCAAAACAAAATCCGCGCGCCAAATTTCACGATCCCGGCCGGCCGAAACCGCCGGAAGATGCCCGGACGCCTATCGCCTGCAGGCGGCAGCCGGCAGCCGGAAAGGCAAAAAACACACTTTTGCGCAAAATTTGCAGGCCGGGTATTGGATTTTAAAAATAAATCCGTACATTTGCACCACCAAAACGGAAACGATTCCCATTTTGGCACACGGAGATTCCGTAGCTCAGCTGGTAGAGCACAACACTTTTAATGTTGGGGTCCTGGGTTCGAGCCCCAGCGGGATCACCAGAGAAAGGAAGGTCGAGGCCTTCCTTTTTTCGTTTTCGGGAAGGAGAGACCGGTTTTATCCGGCCGGTTCCCGCGCATCGGCCGCGTCAGGTCAACGCTCTCCGGAAAGCAGGTCGACGTATTCCCACTCCCGGCCGCCGGCACGTTTGAGTTTCGGAGGCTCGCTGCAACACTGGCTGATCGCCGAGCGGCTGACGCCGTATTTGGCGGCGGCTTCCCGAAGCGTGTCGAACACCTCACCGGTGGTGATGCACCTTACCTTCCGGCTTCGTCGTCGCAGCATCGCCCAAACGGAGCATTTCCGGCAGCCGGAAGAGCGGGATTTCGCGATGAGGCCATACGCCTGCGCCGACCATACATGGCCGCAGGCCCTGCACTCGAATGTCATGCGGGTCTGGCTGTTGACATACTCGGTCAGAGGGACGATCTCCGGATGCAACAGGTTCAATCTTTCGACGAACCGTTCATGCGAGAGTTTCAACCTGCCGGCACAGCTGGCGCATCCCGAACCCCGGCGCAGGGTCGTGGGCGCAACGGACCACTCGTGATTGCAGACCTTGCACCGCACCCTGATTTTATCAGAGGCCCTCGTGTATTCGCCGATAACCTCGATTTTATCATTGATCCCGGCCAGCTCCGCCCGGAATTCTTCGGTGGTCATCCGCCGCGAATCCAGTTCGGCCCTCCTCCGGATCGTCTCCCATTCGCCCGCGGCGAGGTTCGAATCCAGCCCGAACGCCCCGAAAAGGGTTTTCGTCACCGCAACCAGCTTGTCCATATTCCGGCGGGAGGCAAGGTCGCAGGGAGTCACCAGGCAATCGTCGAAAGGAACGGCCGTTTCATCATAATGGTCATATACGGTTATCAGCCGGATGCCTTTCCTTTCGCACAGCAGGCGCTTTTCCCGATCCCTCTCCACCAGATTCCGGTGCCAGTACCACGAACCGGGTTCCACGGCCGCCCTCAAGGCGGGAATGCAGACGTCCAATTCGACTCCTGCCGCAGTCTTGTCCCGCGACAGGACTTCCGATTCGCCGAGCATGCGGACAAAGGCGTGGCGGATAAACTGTTCCGGAAAGGAGGTGCATGCCCTGTGGCAGTTCGGACAGCCGCCGCCGTGCAGAACATCGCTCGGCTTTACTTCGTACTCGTATTTGCAGGCGTTGCAGCGGAGAGGGATCGGCGTCGTATAGTTTACATATTTCCCGCCCTCCCGGACGACGAGATTCCGGTCGATTTTATGGAGGCGTTTCAAAAAACGCTCCATCGTCAGTCGCTGGGACGCTCCCCGGCGGGAATGCGCGCACAGCGGACATCCCCGGCCGTTAAGTATATGCGCAGGGGTCACGTCCCATTCGTGTCCGCATTTCAGGAACCGGAACCGGGTCTTTTCGAGCGCTTTCACATACGGGCCGACGATGATCACGTCATCCCTTCGGGATTTTAGCTCCTCCACGAACTCCGCGTGGGATTTCCGCATGGTTCCCGCGCACTTGGGACAGCCGTGGCCGCGCAACAGGCTACCCCCGACCGGCGCCCACTCCCAACCGCATACGTCGCATCTTACGGCAACCCGGGAGAGGCAGTTTTCGTATGTTCCGACGACCGTGATTTTGAGATTCCGCGCCTTCAGAGCACGCACGAATTCCGGGTGGCTCTTTTTCTTCATCATGCGATCGGGTTATGCGGTAAAACGGAAGAGCCGGCATAAGCCGGCTCCCGTCAGTGTGCGATGGATCGGGGACGTTTCAGGTGCGCCCAGGCCGAATGCACGAAGGCGCCGGCAAGACCCTCGTCGAAGACCAGCCGGTGTTTCCAGCGGTTCGCCCACCAGCGGCGGATCTTGAACCGGACCACGCGCAGCAACCCTTCGGGCTGCTCGCCGGAGAACGCCGGGGAGAGGATTTCGTCCAGCACCCGCTTTTCGAGTTCGGCGTCGCGTTCGAAATCCGGGAGCGACGGGGCCTCCAGCCCCAGGCAGTCGACGCAGAGGGCGTTGAGGCAGTTCAGGAACCCGACCATCCGGGTCTCCCGGGCCACGGCGTACAGAGCCGGCCAGTCGATCCGGTCGTGGCAGTGCGCGACGAAGACGCACCAGTCCAGAACATGCCGCAGGCCGATGTTGATCGCCGCGAAATGCACGGCGGCATGGCGCAGCAGGAACAGGGCGTTGAGCTGCTCCGAAGGCAGGTAGACGGCTACGCCCGCAACGGCGACCGACTCGCCGGGCTGCGCGGCATACTGCTTGAACAGCCGTTCGAGACGCGCGTTGGAGGCGTGCGTCTCCTTATTGACAAAGTCGTAATGGTTCTCGACCATGATGCCGTCGACGTCGAACGTCGTGTGGTGCTCCTTGTGCACGTCGACCGGAACGCCCCACTCCCGGGCGACCAGCTTGTCGGCCTCGGGCTGACGCCCGAAAAGCCAGATGTCGATGTCCCCGCAGGGACGGTGTTCCGGAACGGGATAGAAAAGGCTCAAGCCGTAGCCCTTGAGCAGCATCATCGGGATCGCATGCTCGCGGTAGAACGCCGCGAGGCGGGCGATGGCCCGCTCCTGCCGGCGGTAGACCTTTTCGATCCGTTCGACGTTGACGGCCCATTGCAGGCGCAGCGCCCTGGGCGGCCGCATCGCTTCGGGCAGGAGCTGCATCCCGTCCCACGCCTGGGCCAGCACGCCCTGCACCGAGGAGAGGTCGTAGATTTCACGCCACTGCGCCGCGTCGGTCCCCTCGAACAGCGATGCGTCGTCCATACGGTTGCGCAGCGTCGCCCGCACGAGGGCGAACAGTCGTTCGGCAGCCCGCGTCATCGCACCATGTCCTCCGGCGCCAACGGCGCATAGGGACCGTCCTTGACCTCGAACAGCACCGTGCCGCTTTCGAGAACCTCCAGCGTGTGCCACTGCCCTTTGGGGACGTGGATGCCGTAGACGCCTTTCAGCGGGTCGAGCGCGAAACGCTGCGTCTGGCGGCCGTGCTCGTCGCAGAAAATCACGTCGAAGCGGCCGCGCAGGATGACATAGGTTTCATCCGTGTGGGGATGGCGGTGCACGGGCAGCACCGTGCCCGGCTCCAGGGCGTTGAGCAGACGCTGGGCCTTGGCGTCGAGCGAGTCGTGAAGGTTGAAATTCATCCGCAGGCGTTCGCTCGTCTTCGCCCGGGCGGTCACTTCGTCCAGAAGTTTATCGTCGAGAATCATACTGTCTATGGTTTGAATTAGTCCCGGTAAAGATAGCGATACTTTGCAAAAAAACAGGCACGGAGATCGGATTTTCGCAAAAAAACCGTACCTTCGATCGAAATTATCCGCCCGAAGACCCGGAGAAAAGGCCCGCGGGCGACGTCAACGACGCAAGAAAATGAAAGGTATCGTATTAGCCGGAGGCTCGGGCACGCGCTTGTATCCCATCACGAAAGGTGTGAGCAAGCAACTGCTGCCCATTTATGACAAGCCCATGATTTATTATCCGATTTCGGCGTTGATGCTGGCCGGCATCCGCGAGATACTCGTGATCTCGACGCCGGCCGACCTCCCGGGATTCCGGCGGCTGCTGGGCGACGGCTCGGACTACGGCGTAAGCATCGAGTACGCCGAACAGCCCTCGCCCGACGGGCTGGCACAGGCGTTTCTGATCGGCGAGGAGTTCATCGGCGGCGATTCGGTCTGTCTGGTGCTGGGCGACAATATCTTCCACGGGGCGGGCTTCACGGGCATGCTCCGGGAGGCCGTGCGCAGCGCGGAGGAAGCGGGCAAGGCGACGATCTTCGGCTACCGGGTCGAGGACCCCGAGCGGTACGGCGTCGCGGAGTTCGACGCCGCGGGCAACTGCCTCTCGATCGAGGAGAAGCCTGCGCATCCGAAGTCGAACTACGCCGTGGTGGGGCTGTACTTCTACCCCAACAAGGTCGTGGAGGTGGCCAAATCCATCCGTCCCTCGGCGCGCGGCGAACTGGAGATCACCTCGGTGAACCAGGCGTTTCTCGCCGGCGGAGCGTTGAAAGTGCAGACCCTCCAGCGGGGATTCGCATGGCTCGACACGGGCACGCACGACTCGCTGGCCGAAGCCTCGATCTTCGTGGAGGTGATCGAGAAGCGGCAGGGGCTGAAAATCGCCTGCCTCGAAGGCATCGCCTACCGCAACGGCTGGATCACGGAGGAGAAGATGCGCGCACTGGCCGGGCAGATGCTCAAGAACCAGTACGGACGGTATCTGTTGAAGGTAATCGAAGAATCGAAACGATGAAAGCGATAAAAACGGAGATCCCCGGCGTGGTGCTTCTCGAACCGGAGGTGTTCGGGGACGCAAGGGGTTATTTTATGGAGCGTTTCTCGCAGCGGCGGTTCGACGAACTGGTCGGGCCGGTGCGGTTCGTGCAGGACAACGAGTCGAAATCGCGCTACGGAGTGGTCCGGGGCCTGCATTTCCAGAAGGGGGAATACGCCCAGGCGAAGCTGGTGAGCGTGGTCAGGGGCCGCGTGCTCGACGTGGCGGTGGACATCCGCCGCGGATCGCCGACCTTCGGACGGCACGTCGCCGCGCTGCTCGACGGAGAGAACAAGCGGCAGTTGTTCATCCCCCGCGGATTCGCCCACGGATTCGCCGTGTTGAGCGACGAGGCCGTCTTCCAATACAAATGCGACAACTACTACGCCCCCGGCAGCGAGGGCGGCATCGCGTGGGACGACCCCGCGCTCGCGATCGACTGGCGGCTTCCGGCCGGCGAAATACTCCTCTCGGAGAAAGACCGCCGGCACCCGAAGCTGGCCGACGCACCGGAACTTTTCGAATACGACAGACCATGAACATACTCGTAACGGGCGCCAACGGCCAGCTGGGCCGTGAAATGCAGCGGCTGAGCGCCGTATCGCCCAACAACTACACCTTTACCGACGTGGCCGAACTCGACGTCACCGACGCCGGGGCCGTCCGGCAGGCCGTGGTGCAGACCCGCGCCGAAGTGATCGTAAACTGCGCGGCCTACACCAACGTGGAGCGCGCCGAGGAGGACGAGGAGGCGGCCGACCGGCTGAACCGCGGGGCGGCGGAAAACCTCGCCCGGGCCGCGGAGGAGAACGGCGCGACGCTGATCCACGTCTCGACGGACTACGTCTTCGACGGCACGGCCCATCTGCCCTACACGGAAGACGCCCCGACCGCACCGCTGGGCGTCTACGGGCGCACGAAACTCGCCGGGGAGCGGGCCGTCGCGGAGTCGGGGTGCAAATACCTGACCTTCCGCACGGCGTGGCTCTATTCCGAATACGGGAACAACTTCCTGAAAACGATGCTCCGGCTGACGGCCGAAAAGGAGCGTCTGAACGTGGTCTTCGATCAGGCGGGGACCCCGACCTACGCCGGGGACCTGGCCATGACGATCTTCTCGATCGTCGAGGGCGGCTATTTCGCCGGAAACGAGGGCCTCTACCACTTTTCGAACGAGGGCGTGGCGTCGTGGTACGACTTCGCCGCGGAGATCGCCGCCGCCGCCGGGCACGACAAATGCCGCATCCGCCCCTGCCGCACGGCGGAATTCCCGACCAAGGCCGCCCGCCCGGCCTACTCGGTGCTGGACAAAAGCAAAATCAAAGAGACGTTCGGGCTGGAAATCCCCCACTGGCGGGAGTCGATGCTCTACTGTCTGAAAAACATGCTGCGATGAAACGCAATATCCTGATCACCGGCGGCGCCGGATTCATCGGCTCGCACGTCGTGCGGCTGTTCGTCGGGAAATACCCCGACTGTCGGATCGTAAACCTCGACCGCCTGACCTACGCCGGCAACCTCGCGAACCTGCGGGACGTCGAGAACCGTCCGAACTACACGTTCGTCAAAGGCGACATCTGCGACTACGACGCCATGCGCAGCCTCTTCGCGGAGTACGACATAGACGGGGTGATCCATCTCGCGGCCGAAAGCCACGTCGACCGCTCGATCCGCGATCCGTTCACTTTCGCGCGGACCAACGTGATGGGGACGCTGACGCTGTTGCAGGCCGCGCGGGAGCATTGGAACGGCACATGGGAAGGCAGACGCTTCCACCACATCTCGACCGACGAGGTCTACGGGGCGCTGCCGTTCGACGGGACGCTCTTCACCGAGCAGACCCGCTACGACCCCCACTCGCCCTACTCGGCGTCGAAAGCCTCGTCGGACCATTTCGTACGGGCGTTCCACGACACGTACGGATTCCCGGCCGTGGTGACGAACTGTTCGAACAACTACGGGCCTTATCAGTTTCCCGAGAAGCTCATCCCGCTGTTCATCAACAACATCCGCCACGAAAAGCCGCTGCCGGTCTACGGCCGGGGCGAAAACGTCCGCGACTGGCTCTACGTCGAGGACCACGCCCGGGCCATCGACACGATATTCCACCGGGGACGCGACGGCGAGACGTACAACATCGGCGGTTTCAACGAGTGGCGGAACATCGACCTGATCCGGGTGATCATCCGGACGGTGGACCGCCTGCTGGGACGGCCCGAAGGGGCTTCGGAGAAGCTGATCACCTACGTCACCGACCGGGCCGGGCACGACCTGCGCTACGCCATCGACTCGCGCAAACTCAAGGAGGAGCTGGGCTGGGAACCTTCGCTGCAATTCGAGGAGGGCATCGAGAAGACCGTGCGGTGGTACCTCGCCAACCAAGAGTGGATGGACGACATCACCTCGGGGGAATACGAGCGGTACTATCAGGAAATGTATACCGGGCGGTAGACGCATATTTTCGGATCGTTTCACGATCCGGTGCTTATGTACTTTTTGATCGCAAAAAGTACCAAAAACTCTCCGACAGATGCCTTCGCCTACTTTGGGCGGCCTAACGCTGGCTCCGGGCGACTATTCGCGGGTTTGTAAACAAACCGCCCCCTCCGCTCGCGCTTTTAGGCCGCCCTGCGTTTCACGGCTGCGGCATCGAGTCGGGATCAGTCTCCGCTTGTGGCGGCGGGAAGCAGATGCGATAACTCCGTTCAGAAAAAACCACGAAAAACTCCGTATTTATCAAACCTACCCTTTGCGGCTGATCTCGGCGAACGTCGCCTGGACGCAGGCCGCCAGGTCCGAAGGGGCGACCTTGAGTTGCAGACCCCGCACCCCCGCACTGACATAGATGAAAGGCAGGCCGGCAGCCGTGGCGTGGATGTAGGTCGGAAAGGCCTTTTTCATGCCGATCGGCGAACAGCCCCCGCGGATGTAGCCCGTCACGGGCAGCAGCTCCTTCATCGGAATCAGATCGGCCTTCTTGTTGGCGGAGATCTTCGCCGCGGCTTTCAGGTCCACTTCGTGGTCGCCGGGCACGACGCAGACGAAATAGCCCGTACGGTCGCCCTTCAGAACGAGGGTCTTGAAAACGGTCGCTATATCCTCGCCCAGCTGTTCGGCGACGTGCGTCGCGGCGAGGTGCTCTTCGTCCACCCGGTACGGAACCAGTTCGTATGCGATCTTCGCGCGGTCGAGCAGCCGCGCGGCATTCGTCTTTTCGACTTTGGGATGTGCCATATTGTTCCCTTTATCTTCTTATCTGCCGCAAAGGTAGTTTAAATTACCCGAATGTGTGCATTTTTGCTACATTTGCCCGATCATGGCGCAACGGACACTCATATTTCTGGCAGGACTTCTCTGGGCCGCAGGCGCTTCGGCGCAGACCACGCGCGTGCGCGGGCAGGTGACCGACGCCGCGGACGGAAAGCCCCTGCAATTCGTCAGCGTCGTATTCCCCGGAACCACGACGGGAATCACCACCGACGAGCAGGGAATCTACGCCCTCGAAACCCGCGACACCGTGAGCCGCGTGCAGGCCTCGATGGTCGGTTACGCCACACGGACCCTGCCGCTGACGCCCGGAACCTTCAACCACGTGGATTTCGCCCTCGAAGCCGTGGAGTTCGGCATCGGGCAGGTGGTCATCACCCCCGGCGAAAACCCCGCCTACCCCATTCTCGACGGCGTGATCCGCAACAAGCCGCTGAACGACCCCGAGCGGTACGACACGTACAGCTGCCGCACCTACACCAAGATGGAGCTGGACCTCACGAACATCAGGCCGCAGTTCCGGAGCCGCCGTCTCCAGCGCAACTTCGGGTTCGTCTTCGATTACGTCGACACCTCGGCGCTCACGGGCCAGGCCTATCTCCCGGCGATGATCTCCGAGTCCACGGCCGACCTCTACCGCAGCAGCCGTCCGGCATTCAAGCGCGAGGTGATCCGCGCCAGCCGCATCTCGGGCGTCGAGGACAACTTCGCCGCGGCCCAGTTCACGGGAGGCATGCACGGCGACGTGAATTTCTACGACAACTTCATCGACATCTTCAACGTGCGCTTCGCCAGCCCGCTCTCCGACGGGGGACGCGCGTTCTACAACTATTTCCTGGTGGACAGCATGGTGACCGAGGGGCGCAAGGTCTACAAAATCCGCTTCCATCCCAAGCGCCTCACCACCCCGGTGCTCGACGGAGAGGTCAACATCGACTCGGCGTCCTACGCCCTCCAGTCGGCCTCGGCGCGCATGCCCAAGGGCGTGAACGTCAACTGGATCAGGCACCTGATGCTCGACAACGAGAACCGTCCGGCGGACAAGGGCCGCTGGTTTCGCGTCCGCGACCGCGTGTCGGCGGAATTCTCCGTCTCGACGGCCGATTCGTCGAAACTCACCTCGTTCATCGGCACGCGCGAGGTGGCTTACAGCGACGTGCGCATCGGCGAGCCGATCCCCGACGAGGTGCTGCGCATGGACAACAACGTCGTGGTGCGCGACGAGGAACCCGGGCACCGCCGGGAGGAGTTCTGGGAGCAGGTGCGCCCTTACAGTTTGAGCGAAAAGGAGAAAGGCATCTACGCAATGGTCGACTCGGTGCAGCACGTGCCACTGTACCGCAACATCTACACCCTCATCAACACAGTGATCGTCGGCTACTGGAATACAAAATACATCGGCATCGGTCCCTACTACAAACTGGCCAGCTTCAACAAGCTGGAAGGCTTCCGCATGCAGCTGGGCGGGCGCACGACGACCGAAGTGAGCCGCACGGTGCGCGTCGGGGGCTACGTGGCCTACGGCACGCGCGACGAGGACGTGAAGGGCGGCGGCAGCGTCGAGGTGGCCTTCAACCGCCACCTCACGCGCAAACTGACCCTCACGGCACGGCACGACGTGATGCAGCTCGGCGCCGGGCAGAACGCGCTGACCGAGAGCAACATCCTCTCGTCGATACTCTCGCGCGGCGACCAGCGGCTCTCGATGGTCAACCGCGGCGAGGCGGTCTACGAACACGAGTGGTATCACGGCGTGAGCACCTTCGCCGGCGCGCGCATGCAGCGCATCTTCGCCAACCGTTACGTGCCGATGCTGCGGCCCGACGGTGTGCCCGTCAACTCGGTTTCCGACGCCGCGGTGCACGTCGGCCTGCGGCTCTCGAAAAACGAAACGGTCTACCGCATGCCCTTCGACAAGCAGTCGATGGGTTCGGTCTACCCTATCCTGACGCTCGGATTCTCGGCGGGGATCCCCGACGCGCTGCACGGCAGCTACGAATACTACCGCCTCGAAGGCGGCATCCGCTACCGTCCGGAACTGCCGCCCGTGGGGTATTCGGACATCACGGTGCAGGGCGGGCGCATCTTCGGCAAGGTCCCCTACCAACTGCTCAAACTCCACGAGGGCAACGGCACCTATTTCTACGATCCCTACGCCTTCTCGTGCATGAATTTCTACGAGTTCGCCTCCGACGCATGGGTGTCGTGGTTCTGGGAGCACCACTTCAACGGCGTGCTGCTGGGCCGCCTGCCGCTGATCAAAAAGCTGAAATGGCGCGAGGTGCTGGTCTGCAAGGGCGTGTGGGGCACGCTTTCGCGCGAAAACAACGGGTCGACGGCCGGAACGCAGGCCGACCTTCTCTTCCCCGCGGGCATGACCTCGGTGTCGGACCCCTATGTCGAGGCCGGATTCGGCGTGGAGAACATCTTCAGGCTCTTCCGCGTGGACTGCATCTGGCGGCTCACACACCGAGGTCCCAAACCCGGACAGGAGATTCAGAACTTCGCCGTCAATTTAAGCCTGCAACTCAAATTCTGACCGGCGCAAGCCGTGCGTGTCGGGGATTTTGCCTATCTTTAGGCCCTGAAAACGAAACCGACGATGAAGAAAGCAGCTATATTCGACATGGACGGCACGCTGGTCGCCAACTCCCCGGTACACATCCGGGCCTTCGAAATCTTTTGCGCCCGCTACGGCGTCACCGACTGGAGAGAGAAACTCGCCAACGGGTTCGGCATGGGCAACGACGACATCATGCGGCTGGTGATGCCCGAGGAGGTGATCCGCGAAAAGGGCCTCGCGGCGCTGGCCGACGAGAAGGAAGCCATCTACCGCGAAATATACGCCCCGGACATCCGCCCGGTGGAAGGGCTGAAGGAGTTGCTCGAACGGCTCCGTGCGGCGGGGATTCCGTGCGCCGTGGGTTCGTCGGGATGCAAGGCCAACGTAGATTTCGTGCTCGACAGCTGTGCGATCCGGCCTTATTTCGATGCGGCGATCTCGGGCGACATGGTGTCGCGCTGCAAACCCGACCCGGAGATCTACCTCACGGCGGCTGCGGCGCTGGGCGTTTCGCCCGCCGACTGCGTGATCTTCGAGGATGCGCGAGCGGGATTCGAAGCAGCGAGGCGGGCCGGCGCAGGCCGGATCGTGGCCCTCACGACCACCCTGCCGCGCGAAGAGCTGGAGCGCGGGCCGCTGGCCGACCGGATCATCGATTCATTCGCCGACATCGACGACATCGGCGCCCTGCTGGCCTAAAACAGCCGGGCGACGGCGGGAATACGCAGCACGCACCGCATCAGCCACGCCGGAACCAGCCGGCAGACACAGACGCAGATTTTCGTGAAAACACCCGGAATGCAGCTGCTACGGCCCCGGAACAAGGCCCGGAGGCCATGTTGCGCCACCTCCTGCGGCGCAGACATGACGCCCCAGCGAAGCAGCCGGCGGCGGCAGGCGGCGTCCAGATCGTACAGCGGCGTATCGACCGCCCCCGGGAAAACACCCGTCACGCGGACGCCGTATTTGCGGAACTCGAAATTCAGCGACCGGGCGAAGGTGCGCAGGAAACTTTTCGTCGCGGCATAGGCCGCAATCGTCGGATAAGGCATCCACGCCGTCGCCGACGACATCACGAGGATATACCCCTCGCCCCGTCGCCGCATCTCCTCCCCGTAGAGACGGCACAGCAGCGCGGGCGTCGTGCAATGGAGCGTGACGATGCGGCCGATGCGTTCGGGCGGGGCTGCGGCCAGCGGACCGAACAGCAGGACGCCCGCATTGCAGACGAGCACCCCGATTTCGATGCCGCGCGCCGAGGTTTCGGCATGGAGTTTCACGGCGGCATCCGGTTCCGAAAGGTCCATGCAGAGCGGCAGCGTGCGCACGCCGTAACGCGCCGCAATTTCCCGGGCCGCGGCGCGATTCTCTTCGTTGCGATTGCCCGCCATTACCAAATCATACCCTTTTGCCGCCAGCTGCGCGGCATATTCGCGGCCGATTCCCGACGAAGCGCCGGTCACCAATGCGTATTTTCGCTGCCGGGAGGAGATCATATCGAATAATTTGCTACTTTTGCGCGGTTTAAAAATCTGTATCCTATGTTTCGGGGTCTCGCCACCGTTCTGCTGCTCGTCGTCTCCAACGCCTTTATGACGCTGGCGTGGTACGGGCATATCGCCTTCAAATCACGGCTCGAACGCTTCGGGCTGACGGCCATCGTTCTGTTGAGCTGGGGCATCGCGCTGTTCGAATACTGCTTCCAGGTCCCCGCCAACCGCATCGGCAGCGCCGAATTCGGAGGTCCGTTCTCGATCTGGGAACTCAAGGTGATTCAGGAGGTCGTATCGCTCTCGGTCTTCACCGTCTTCGCGCTGGTCTTTATGAAATCCGACACCCTGCGCTGGAACCACCTCGCGGGATTCCTCTGCCTGGTTTTAGCCGTCTATTTCATTTTCCGCAAATAGCGCCAGCTCTTCGGCCTTCCCGCCGCGGATCAGGGGCAAAGCCCGGCGGATCGTCTCCGCAGGCCACTCCCACCATTTTATCGCAAGCAGGCTTTCGACCGTCGCCGGATCGAAGCGGTATTTGATGACCTTGGCCGGAACGCCTCCGACGATGGCATAGGGCGGCACATCGCACGTCACAACGGCCCGTGAGGCGACGATCGCCCCGTCACCGATCGTAACGCCCGCCATCACGACCGCTTCGTAACCGATCCACACGTCATTGCCGACAACGATGTCGCCCCGGTTGTCCCACGCCGAAGCCACCTCCGACTTGTCGATGCCCCACTCCTCGCCCCAGAAAATCGGGAACGGATAGGTGGACAGCGATTTGAGCGTATGGTTGGCGCTGTTGAAGAGGAACCGCGCGCCGCAGGCCAGCGAGCAGAATTTCCCGATGACCAGCCGGTCGCCGTTCACCGGATAGTGATACAGCACGTTGTTGCGTTCGAAATCGACGGGGTCGGCCGCGAAATCGTTGTAGATCGTCCACTCCCCCACCTCGATATTCGGGTCGCAGACGACCTCTTTCAGATAGACCGTCTGCCGGTCCCCCTCGCGGGGATATATCTTATTTTTCATCTCTTTTCAATTCTATGTTGGGTAAAAAGCCCGTGATGATGCCCAGCAGGGGCAGCAGGGTGCTGACCCGGAAAATAAATTCGATGCTCGTCCGGTCGGCCAGCCACCCGAAGAAGGCCGAGCCGAGGCCGCCCAGTCCGAACATCAGCCCGAAGAAGACCCCGGCGATCATGCCGACCTTGCCGGGCATCAGGTCGGTGGCATAGACCAGAATGGCCGAGAAGGCCGACGAGATGACCAGTCCGATGATGACGGCCAGCACGATGGTACCGGTCAGGCCGGCATAGGGAAGCATCAGCGTAAAGGGCGCCGCACCGAGGATCGAGCCCCATATCACATATTTACGTCCGATGCGGTCGCCGACCGGCCCGCCGATGAAGGTCCCCGCCGCCGAAGCCGCGAGGAAAGCGAAAAGCGCATACTGCGCTCCCTGCACCGACATCGAGAATTTGTCCATCAGGAAAAAGGTGAAATAGTTGGTCATCGAGGCGATGTAGAAATACTTCGAGAAAACCAGCACGCCCAGGATAATGAGCGCATTCCGAATTTTACGTTTCGAGAGTCCGGGCCCCGTGGTATCCGCCGCAACGGCGGGCCTGCGGGCTGCCAAAGCCAGTTGCCGTTTGTACCAGTTCCCGATCTTTACGAGGATGAAGATGGCCAGCAGCGCGGCCAGTGCGAACCAACCGATCGAAGCCTGCCCGAACGGAATCACGATCAGCGCGGCCAGCAGGGGCCCCATGGCGCTTCCGGCATTGCCGCCGACCTGAAAGATCGACTGCGCCAGCCCTTTGCGACCTCCCGAGGCGAGCTGGGCCACGCGCGAGGATTCGGGATGGAAGACCGACGAACCGCAGCCGATCAGTCCGACCGACACCAAAATCAGGGCGAAGCCGGGAGCGGCGGCGAGCGCAAGCAGTCCGCACAGCGTGAAACACATCCCCGCGGCCAGCGAATAGGGCCGCGGATGGAGGTCGGCCAGCCGCCCGGCGACAGGTTGCAGAAGCGACGAGGTTAGTTGGAAAACCAGTGTGATGAGGCCGATCTGGGCAAACGTGAAGCCAAATTTCTCCTTAAGGAGCGGATAGACCGCCGGAATGACGGACTGCATCATGTCATTGAGCAGATGGGTGGCGCAGACCATCAGCAGGATCGGATAGACCGTCCTGCCCGCCCGGTTCATTTCCCGCGGTCCTTTCTCCATATCTGATACGAGTTAACGAAGTTCTGCCACACGATGTACGCCGTGGGGGCGATCGAGGAGATCGGGTCGAGGAACGACTGGGCCATCCACACCGCGAGGACCGTGTTTTTCTGCCCGAGAGACTGTCCGCCCGCAGGAGCGTCGCCGTAACGGCGGCCCAGCATGCGCCCCACCTTGAACTGCCCGAGGCAGATAGCCAGCGCGGCGAAGGCCAGCCACAGTTCCGTCGCGAGCGAAGCGTCGCGCAGGTCGATGATGAAGGCCGTCGTGCGGCCGATGATGACCAGCAGCGACGCCAGCCACATATAGAACGAGATCTGGCTGTGGTCGCCGACCCATTTCGCCGCCTTCGGGATGACCAGCCGGCAGAACTGCGCCGCGGCGAACGGCATCACCAGCAGCGGCGCGATGCGGGCCAGGATCTGCGCGAAGGTGCACGCCCCCGTCCCCGTGAAGGTCAGGATCACGGGCGCCAGCAGCGCGACGGCCATGTTGCAGAGCAGGCTGTACGTAGCCATCGTGGCGACGTTGGCCCCCAGCATGCCGCCGATGACCACCGCGGCCATCGCCACGGGAGCCAGCACGCAGACCATCGCCCCCTGCGCCAGAATGAGGTCCAGCGGACGCAGCAGCAGAAAAACCCCGATGCAGGCCACCGTCTGAACCAGCAGCAGCCACACATGGAGCATCGAAGGCTTCATCTGGCTGGGTTTCACGCGGCAGAAGGTGACGAACAGCATCAGGAAGATCAGCGTCGGGGTGATCATCTGCCCCGACAGCTCCTCCAGCGCCGAGATCGGACGGCACAGCAACGCCCCGACAACCATGGCCGTCGGCATGGCGACGGTCTTCACGTTGCGATGCAGGTGTTCCAGCAGGTGCATTTTAAGCCAGCAGCTCCCTAACCTTGGCCGAAATGTCCTTGCCGTCGGCGCGGCCCGCGAGCCTCTTCGAAGCCACGCCCATCACCTTGCCCATCTCCTTCATCGACGTGGCGCCGACCTCGGCGATCAGGGCCTTGACCTCGGCGGTCAGTTCCTCCGGGGTGAGCTGCCTGGGCAGGAACTCCTGGAAAACGGCCACCTGGGCCAGCTCCTCCGACGCCAGGTCGGGACGGTTTTGCTCGGAGAAGATCGCCGCCGAGTCGGTTCCCTGCTTGGCGAGCTTCGAGATGATCTTCAGCACGTCGGCGTCGGGCAGTTCGGCGATCTCCGGACCTGCGGTCTTGGCCTCGATGATGTATTTCTTCGCATTGCGCAGCGCGCTCAGGCGCACCGTGTCCTTGGCCTTCATGGCCTCCATGATTCCTTTCGAAATCTGCTGTTCCAACGACATGACTTTCTTATTTTAAGTTAAACAACCAATTTCTCACTCCGCAGGCCGCCGCACGACGACAATCTCGTCGAAACGCCGTTGCGACTCCGTTCCGACAACTTTCCCCTTCGCAGGAAACTCCCGGTCGAAAGCCTCGGCAGCGGAGGGGTCGATGTCGTAAATCGAATCCTCGACATAGCGCCCCCGAATGCCGGACAACGCACCGTCGTACAGTTCACAGACGTGCAGGGCCATGGCATACATGTTATCCGCCGTGCGGATTCCCAGCATCTCGGCGGGAACGAAGCCCTGATACAAATAATAATCCGGGTCGCCGCAGAGCAGCAAGGCCCGAAATCCCAGTTCCCGGGCCAGTTCGCGGGTCCGGGAGATCAGCCGGCCGCCGATGCCCTGACGCTGGCACTCCGGCAGGACCGAAATCGGCCCGAGGCTCAACACCTCACAGTCCGTTCCGTCGTCACCGTGGAGAACCGCGCGCAAGGAAACGACATTGCCCACGATTCGCCCATCGCGCTCGGCCACGAGATCCAACTCGGGCACCAACGCCGGACTGTCACGCATGACATGCAACAGGTAGTGCTCGCAACATCCGGGCGAATAGAGGTTCCAGAACGCCTCCCGCGTAACGTTCTCCGTCTCGCGGTAATCCGCAGGCTGTTCGGTTCTCAATTTCAGTTCCACTGCTTCCATTTTATTTATCGGAAAACAAAAACCGCAGCACGTCGCGCATCAGCCGGTCGCGCTGCACGCCGTCGGGGATCGACTCGAAGGGGAACCCCGCGACGAAAGTCCGTCCTCCGGCATCGCAGGCCACGGCCGCCGTGCGGCCGCTGTCGTCGTAACGCATCACGGCGAAAGCCCCCGCACCCGCGGGCTTCAGCGCATCGGCCCGCTCGACGACGTAACGGTCGCGGCGGTACTCGGTATTGAAGCGGTATTCGCCGCGCGAAAACGACGCGTCCGAAGTCATGACCCGCACCCGTCCGCGCTCCGAGGGATGTCCCCCGTCGGAGTCGATGCGGAGCACCTCCCGGGCGAACGCGCGCCCCTCCTCCGGGGTCCCTTCGGCCCAGAGGTCGGCCGCCACGTAGCTTCCCGATGCAAAAAGCCCTCCGCCGCCGGCCAGATAACGCCGCAGGACGGCCTGCAACTCCGGCGGAAAGGTCCGGAAGGCCGCCTCGCACACACCGCGGCCCAGCGGCGTGGTGCGCTGCTTGCCCAGGATCAGGTCGACGGCCGGATAGGCTTCGAGCGACACCTCGCCCCGCTCCACGGCCCGGGCCGACGCCGAGCAGAACGAGTAGCCCGCCGCCGCGACGGAACGCCCGTGCAGGGCCGGATAGTCGAACGTATTGCCGCCGATCACGTCGGTCTCCCAGTCGCACGCGCAGGCCCCGAGGGCGACGCTGTCGACGTTGCAGCGGGCCTGCGCGAGGTCGAAGACGCGCTGCGCTCCGATGAAGGCGATGTCCTGCCGGTCGGCAACGCCTCCGTCGAGGTCCATGCGGAATCCGGCCAGCGAATCGTTCCGTTCGCTCTGCGGGGCGCTCACGCGGTCGAACCCGTTGACGATCAGCACGCAGCCCTTTTCGTCGGGCACGCGGCAGGCCGCGAGCGTCTCGCTCGGGAAGCTCTCGCCGCCCTCGTTGACGGCGGTGACCCGGTAACTGTACATGCGCCCCGGTTCCTGCCGGACGGTCAGGCGGGGTTTGTCGACATAGCGGCCGTTGTCGAAACCGCCGTCGTCCACGCGCGTGTAGACCACATAGCCCGTCGGCGCGGCGGTCGCTTCGAGCGGGTCCATCGCCGGGCTCCACGAGAGCGCGACCTCGCCGGCGGCGGCGAATTCCGCGGCGAAAGCCTCGACCGGCAGCGGCTGGACCACATAGGGCAGATCGTATTGTGAACTGACATAACGCAGGATACCCTTGTAAACAGCCCGGCTCACGAGAAACTTAAAGCGCGGGTCGTGCCCCAGGCGTATGTCGGCGAAATTCTGGTGCGACAAGAGTTCGAGCAGCATCGTCGGGACGCCCGGCACGCGCGCTTCGTAGTAGGCGCGATTCCACATCCCGCGGCGGCTCCAGGCCGGTTCGCAGGTGCGGCGGATATCCTCGACGATCTGCGTCTGCACGAGGTCCGTCAGGTCGCGCGAACGGTAGCGGTCGGCCCCGCCCTGGAATTTGCCCTTGTTCTCGCGGGTGAAGAAGATGCCCAGCGTGCCGATGATGCCGTCGCCGTCGCGCACCCCGGCGTCGGAGTGGAACGCCAGCGCCATGTCGACCGGAATGCGCAGCCCCGCGGAGTCGGGCAGACGCTCCGAGCCGCCCATCAGGGCATTGACCCAATGGGCGCGCGACATGTAGTCGTCCTTGTAGTCGTCGGTGTTGTTTTTCGGCGTATAGACCTCTTCCGGAAATCCCGCCCACTGAAGCCAGTAGCGCGCCCCCTCGCAGAAACGCGGGTAACCGCTGGTCTCCCCGGCATGCTCCGCGCCGGGCAGGCGCAGCGAGTCGCAGGACGTGCGGGCCACGTTGCCGTAGCCGCCGCCGATCTTCACCGCGTCGGCCGAGACGATGCGCCCGCCCGCCCGCGAACGGTTCGAAAGGGTCACGACCTCCTGCCGTCCGGCGGCGAAGGGAAAACGCCCGAGGTAAATCCACGTCCCGCCGCCCATCGTCTGATTGACGGCAAACGAGGTCTCGCCGCCGAGGTGGCGAACCGTATAATGCGCGTCGTCGGCGCTTTCGGGCGTCGATTCATAGCTCACATAAACCGCATATTCGCCCCGTTCGGGAATGTCGGCCTGCCACACGGCACGGCCCGTGGCCCCGCCGGTCACGGTCCGCACACGGCGCGTCGTGCCGTCGCGGAAGGGATTTTCGCCCGTATGATAGACCTGCCGGAGGTGCGCGAAGCCCGCGCCGCCGCTCTCCCACGCCCCCTCCTCCGCATACTGCCCGGCGTTGTCGTTGTCGGCCAGCACTTCGTATTTCTGCACGTCGCGTTCGCGCGGCAGCAGCACGCATGCCCCGGCGTTTTCGAGCATCGGAACCAGGTACGGCAAGACATAGCTTTGCGTATAGAGGTCCTCGCAGGTCTGCCAGAGCGCCGAACGCTGCCATTTCCAGCGGTTCTCCGTCTGGTCGAAATAGCGTCCGTGGCTCTGCCACAGGGCGATATGGCGTCCCGAAAGTCCCCGTCCGGGGGTCTCGGGAGCCGAAAGGCGCGTCACGAGCGGACGCCCGGAGCGGTTGGTGAAAAGCACGATCTTCTTCTTATCGACCGCTTTGCGCAGCTGCGTGGCGTTGCGGCAGGCCAGCGGAATCAACTCGGAGGCCTCGCGGCCGTCGGTGTAAAGTTCGACGGCGGCCTTACGGAACTCATGCGGCAGCAGGGCGCGCACCGAGTCGCGCATGGCCCGCAGGTTCTCCTCGCGGAAGGGATAGTTGGCCAACGCTGCCGTGGCGTAGATCCGCACCCGGCTGCGCGAGGCCTTGACGGCCTGAACGCGCACGGTGATCGGCTCCGGTTTCTGGTAACCGCTCGTCACCTCGCGCGAAACGATGCGCGAAAGGGTCCGGCCGATCTCCTGCCGCGTCGCGGAACCGATTTCCGCGGCGGAGACATTACCTAAAGCAAAGAGTGAGATAAGAGTGTATAAAACCTTATTTTTCATGGCGTTTCACAAGCAGCAGCATGCCGATCATCGTAAAGGCGGCATTGTAAATCAACAGTTCGAAACCAATCTGATAATCCCAGGTCTTCAGCGCCCACCACTGCACCAGCGCACTCAATGCCGGGGCCGCGAGGGCCACCAGCGGCATCCAGCGGTCGCGGACCTTCAGGCGCGTGAACATCCCGAAGGCGAACATGCCCAGAATCGGACCGTAGGTATAGCTGGCGACCTTGTAGACCAGATTGATGACGCTGTCGTCGGCCCAGTACTCGAAGGCCAGGATCACGCCGGCCATCCCGAGCGCCATCGCCACGTGGACCCCGCGGCGGATGCGCGTGAGGCGTGCGTCGCCATAGCGTTTCGTGCCTTCGAGCATATCCACCGTGAAAGAGGTCGTGAGAGCCGTGAGGGCCGACCCGGCAGCTGAATAAGTACTTGAAATAAGTCCTACAACAAACAGAATGCCAACGATAAGCGGCAATCCGCCTTCGACAGCGACCAGCGAAAAGACCTGATCGCTCTTGGCGGGTGCGGCCATGCCGCTGCGCTCCATGTACAAATAGAGCAGCACGCCCAGCACGAGGAACAGAAAGATCACGAAAATCTGGCTCACGGCCGTCAGCACGATGTTCTTCTGCGAGTCGCGCGGCGTGGCGCAGCTCAAGTTGCGCTGCATCATGTCCTGATCGAGTCCGGTCATGGCCACCAGCAGGACGATACCCGCGGCGAACATTTTCCAGAAATAGCGGTCCGAAGCGGGATCGTCGAAGAAGAAAATGCGCGACATGGGCGAAGCGGAAACCTCGCGGGCCGTATCGGCGAACGAGAGACCCAGCCCCCGCATGATGAAGACGATCGACAGCACGAGGCTCGCCACAAGGCAGAAAGTCTTGAGCGTATCGGTCCAGATCAGCGACTTGACGCCGCCCTGCCGGGTGTAGAGCCAGACGAAAAACATCGTGACGAGGGCGTTGCCCCAGAACGGGAAGCCGTAGTGCGAAAAGACCAGCAGCTGCATCACGGCACAGACCACATAGACGCGCAGCGCGGCGCCCAGCATCTTCGAAATGAAGAAAAACCACGCCCCGGTGCGGTGTGACTTTACGCCGAAACGGTTATCGAGGTACTCGTAGAGCGAGACGACCCGCAGGCGGTAGAACGTGGGAATCAGGACGAAAGCCACAATCAGCTGCCCCACCGTGAAGCCCGCGACCATCTGCATGTAGGAAAACGAGTCGGCGGCGACCGAACCGGGGACCGAAATGAAGGTCACGCCCGACATCGCGGCGCCGATCATGGCGAAAGCCGCCATGTACCACGGGGTGCGGCGGTTGCCGGTGAAGAAGCCGGCGTTGTCGGCACGGCGGCCCGAGGCCCATGCGACGGCGAAAAGGACGGCTATATAGCCCAGGACGGTGGCGGTAACGGCGGCAGGAGTCATAACTTGTATTTGGGTTCGAATTACAAAGGTATAAAAAAAGACGGACACGAAGGCGGGTAGGCGCGGATTTTATAGGATGCGGAAGATCGTATGTCGTATTGGATTTCCGGAAAAAACAGTTATTTTTGCTACTAATTATACATCAAACCCTTAAACGATATGGCATTTCTCAAAGAATTCAAGGAGTTTGCCCTCAAAGGCAACGTAATGGACATGGCCGTCGGCGTGATCATCGGCGGCGCGTTCGGCAAAATCGTATCGTCGCTCGTGAACGACATCCTGATGCCGCCCATCGGCGCGCTGATCGGAAACACCGACTTCTCGCAGCTGCGGCTCGACATCTCGAAAGTCCGCGACGTGACGTCGAACGCCATGCACTCTGTGGGCGACATGGTGACCGGAGGAGGCGATCCCGCGCAGGCTGCCGCAGCGGCAGAACCGATCTACTGGAACTACGGCGCATTCATCCAGCAGTGCGTGGATTTCACGATCCTGGCGCTCTGCGTGTTCCTGATGGTCAAGCTGATGAACCGGCTGATGAAGAAAAAGGAAGAGGCTCCGGCTCCGGCTCCCGCTCCCGAACCGCCCGCACCGACGAAAGAGGAGCTGCTGCTCACCGAAATCCGCGACCTGCTGAAAGAGCAGAAGAAATAAGCGGGAAAATCCCGGAACCAAACAGCCCGGCTTTTTGAGGCCGGGATATTTTCTTATATTTGTTTTCACCTTACTTGATTAGTTTGCAGAGGCATACAACCAACTAACTATAATTTATGATATGAACATTCCTTCGATTTTCTGGATCGTGCCTGCCGCGTCCGTCGTCGCCCTGTCCTTCGCATGGGCGTTTTACCGCCTGATGAAGCGCGAGGACGAGGGTACGCCGCGCATGCGCGAGATCGCCGCGCACGTGCGCAAGGGCGCCATGGCCTACCTGCGCCAGCAGTACAAGGTCGTCGGCATCGTCTTCGCGGTGCTGGCGTTGTTTTTCGCCTGGCTGGCCTACGGCGCCGGGGTGCAGAACGGCTGGGTTCCCTTCGCCTTCATCACCGGCGGCTTTTTCTCGGGGCTTGCGGGCTACTTCGGCATGAAGACCGCGACCTACGCTTCGGCCCGTACGGCCAATGCCGCGCGGCAGTCGCTGGACCGCGGCCTGAAGGTCGCATTCCGCAGCGGTGCGGTGATGGGACTGGTGGTCGTGGGCCTCGGCCTGCTCGACATTTCGTTCTGGTACGTCATTCTGAACCATTTCGTCGAGGTCGCCGGGCCGCAGAAGCTCGTGGTCATCACCACGACGATGCTGACCTTCGGCATGGGCGCCTCGACGCAGGCTCTGTTCGCGCGTGTCGGCGGCGGCATCTACACCAAGGCGGCCGACGTGGGCGCCGACCTGGTGGGCAAGGTCGAAGCGGGCATCCCCGAGGACGATCCGCGCAATCCCGCGACCATCGCCGACAACGTGGGCGACAACGTGGGCGACGTGGCCGGCATGGGCGCCGACCTTTACGAGAGCTACTGCGGTTCGATCCTCGCCACGGCAGCGCTGGGCGCCGCGGCCTTCTCCTCGGCCGGTTCCGAGGCGTTGCAGATCAAGGCCGTGATGGCCCCGATGCTGATCGCCGCGGTGGGCATCCTGCTCTCGATCCTCGGCATCTTCCTCGTGCGCACGAAGGAGGGGGCCACGATGCGCGAACTGCTCCGTTCGCTGGGCGTGGGCGTCAATTTCAGCTCGCTGCTGATCGCCGCCGCCACGTTCGGCATCCTCTGCCTGCTGGGCGTCGAGAACTGGGTCGGACTCTCGTTCTCAGTCATCACGGGCCTCGTGGCGGGCATTGTCATCGGGCAGGCCACGGAATACTTCACCTCCCATTCTTATAAACCGACACAGAAGATCGCCGGGAGCGCCCAGACAGGCCCTGCGACGGTCATCATCGCCGGCATCGGCTCGGGAATGATCTCCACGGCCATCCCCGTCGTGACGATCGGCGTGGCGATCATCCTTGCCTACCTCTGCGCCATCGGCTTCGACATCGAGAACATGATGGCTCCGCAGAACATGTCGATGGGTCTCTACGGCATCGGCATTGCGGCCGTGGGCATGCTCTCGACGCTGGGCATCACGCTGGCCACGGACGCCTACGGCCCTATCGCCGACAATGCGGGCGGCAATGCCGAGATGAGCGGCCTCGGCCCCGAGGTCCGCAAACGCACCGACGCGCTCGACGCGCTGGGCAACACCACGGCCGCCACGGGCAAGGGCTTCGCCATCGGATCGGCGGCCCTGACGGCCCTCGCGCTGCTGGCCTCCTATATCGAGGAGATCCGCATCGGTCTGATCCACAACGGGGTGACGATGCTCGAAATGTCCGACGGGACGATGCGCTTCGTGCAGGACGCCTCGATTCTCGATTTCATGGAATATTACCGCGTGTCGCTGATGAACCCCACGGTGCTGATCGGCGTCTTCATCGGCGCGATGATGTCGTTCCTCTTCTGCGGGCTGACGATGAACGCCGTGGGCCGCGCCGCGCAGAGCATGGTCGAGGAGGTGCGCCGCCAGTTCCGCGAGATCAAGGGCATCCTCACGGGCGATGGAACGCCCGACTACGCGCGCTGCGTCGCCATTTCGACCCGCGGTGCGCAGCGTGAGATGCTGTTTCCGAGCCTGCTGGCCATCGCCGCTCCGGTCGTTGTCGGACTGGTCTTCGGGGTGGCGGGCGTAATGGGCCTTCTGGTCGGCGGATTGAGTTCCGGCTTCGTGCTGGCGGTCTTCATGGCCAATGCCGGGGGCGCCTGGGACAACGCCAAGAAGATGGTCGAGGAGGGGCATTTCGGCGGCAAGGGTTCCGACTGCCACCGGGCCACGGTCGTGGGCGATACGGTCGGCGATCCCTTCAAGGATACGTCGGGTCCGTCGCTCAACATTCTCATCAAACTGATGTCGATGGTCGCGATCGTGATGGCGGGGCTTACGGTCGCCTTCCATTTATTCTGATTTTATAGGGCATCTTCGCACTTGCGCTCGCAGGGCACGAATGGGACGTATTCCGATACTACCCATCCGTGCCCCGCTTCGTTTAAGCACAAATCTGCGTCTCCAAAATCGAATAAAGTCTTTTGTCCTTTTATTTTTTCGACGTTCCGCTTTCGAGGATCGAGACGATGGAGTAGAGGGTGAAACAGATGGCGCCGAATCCCGACAGCACACGCGCCGGGACGAAGAATTTGGCCTGGAATGCGGCCTCCTCGTAGAGGAACGCCGCGAGGAACAGGCATGCCAGCGCCGTCAGCACGGGGATGATCGGAATGCGGTTGGCCAGCGGGAAGTCGGCGTGCCAGATTTTCGCCAGCAGAATCACCTTGCTCGAAATGCTCCAGCAGATCAGCGCCAGACCGATCAGCACGAATCCCACGAAGTTGATCGGATGGTCCCAATAGGCGAAAATCAGGATCAGCCCCAGCACGAATGCCAGCGAACCCATCGTCAGCACGAGTCCCGTCCATTTGCCTTTTTCGGCCATCGTGTAGCTGCCGCGGGCCTGGCGGGCGATGCTGGCGACCAGCGCGATGAGCGACGTGCAGACGCAGGCGATTCCGAACATCACGCTCCCGGCGACGATGTGTGCCGGAAGCGTTCCGCGCACATAGAGCAGGATGCACCAGACCCAGGCGATGGCGGCGATTGCCGAGACGATGAAGATCAGCAGCGACGACTCGGCGCGGGTGAATCCGGCCGGGTTGACCGAGAAGGAGTCGTCGGCGGAGTTTTTGGGAATCAGGCTGAAGCGTGTCGACGAGGTCGCCGCCGTGGCCACGCAGGCCGTGATCAGCCCCAGTCCGCAGACGACGTGTCCGGTGACCAGCGCGCCGGGCCAGTGCGAGGCGATGATGAATGCGCCGCTGATGAGCGTCAGCACGGCGAACGTGTAGCCGATCGCCGGGAAGAGGTACTTCGCCGCCGCCGTGTAGGTCCCGATGATCTGGCGGATGATCGTTGCGGCGGTGCAGTAGAGCGCGATGCAGATGGACCCGAGGTAGAAGACGACGGGACCTGCCGTCAGGCGCGCCGCGTCGGTTCCGGCCGCGAAAATATAGGCTCCGTAAGCGAAGCAGAAGGCGGCCATTGCGAGCGGAATGGCGCGGAAAAGGATGCTTATACCGTGATTCATAGGCTTGATTGTTTTCCGGACACCCTGCAAATCCCGCACCAACAAAATTTTTCGTATCTTTGGGGTCGTAACGATCCTTTTACCAGTCGGAAGGTTTTACGGAGTTGCGCGCGATTTTGTGTTGCGCCCCATTCGACTTTTTAGTATCTTTGTCCCTATGAAAAACATCGTTTTTGACCTTGGCGGAGTCCTTTTCGCCCGTGATAAAAGCAAGTGCACCCCCGAACTGCTCGAATTTTTCAGTTTTCTCCGCGCCCCGCGCATGCCGCTCTTCTGGGAGGAGTACGACCGCGGCACGTCGACGCTCGAAGAGGTGACCGCCACCATCAGCGGGATGACCGGCCGCCCCGTGGAGACCTGTGCCGCCGTCCTTCGGCTGGCCGTCGACCTGCAGGAACCCGTGAAGCCGACCGAACGGCTCGTCGGCGACCTGAAAGCGGCGGGCTATCGGCTCTACGTGCTTTCGAACATGTCGCGCGAGTTCATCGACTTCCTGCGCCGCTTCCCCGTCTACGGGCTTTTCGACGGCGAGGTGGTCTCCTGCGAGGAGCACACCGTGAAACCCGAGCCGCGCATCTACGAGATTCTGCTCGAACGCTATGGCCTGACCCCCTCCGAGACGCTTTTCATCGATGACCGGGAGATGAACATCGAGGCGGCCGCCGCTCTGGGCATTCACGGCTTCGTCTTCGATCACCGCGATCCCGACGCGGCGTGCGACGCCCTGCGCCGGCGGTTGTTGCAATCGGACTGCATATAAACAAAAGGAAGAGACCGGCGCAAACCGGTCTCTTCCTTTTTGAGCCTCTTCCGGGAGATCAGTTGAAGGTGTAGCGGATGCTGAACATCGCCGACCAGGTCGAAATCGTGCCGGCGTACTTCGACCATGTGGGTTTGTTGAACGTGTAGGCGCCGTTCTCGTATTTCAGGATGTTGGTCGTACTGATCCGTTTTACGTTGCCCCAGTCGCGGTTGAGCATGTTGGCGATGTTGTTGACATCGAGCCCCAGCGAAATCGTGTTGCGCCGGCCTTTGACGTTGACGTAGAAGTCCTGCGAGAAGCGGAAGTTCAGCATGTGCTGCCAGGGCATCACGGCGCCGCCGCGCTTCGAGTATTCGCCGGTGTGCTTCGAGAGATAGTCGTCGTTCCGGATGAATTTCCAGTACTCCTCCCTGTTCTCGTCCGACGTGAACGGCATGCCGTCGAGTTCCTCGCGGGTCGGAATGTAGATCAGGTTCACCGCGCCGCGGTCATTCGTCACGGGGTTCTGGTACTTGCCACTCTGCACGTACATCGTGTAGGAGTAGCGCGAATAGGAGTACGAACCGATATATCCCTGGCGGAACGCCTCGTAGTAAAGCCCGAAGTTCGACGCGCCGCTCTTGTGCGCGAGGCGGTAGCCGACGTTGAGCAGGATGCGGTGGGGCGACACGTAGGATGCGTAACCCAGTTCGGGCACGTTCGAACCGTTCTTGTTGAACGTGTTGGTGCTGAATGCCGAGGTCACCTGGTCGCCGATGCCGTCGATCACGTTCTTGGCGCTCGAATAGGTGTAGGCCGCCGTCAGCGAGAGACCGAAGCCCCAGGTTTTCGACACCTGCGCCGAGACCGAAGCGTAGTAGCCGTCCACGTCGTCGGTGTTGTTGATCAGGTAGGGATTGACGGTCTCGCCGTCCTTATTCCTGATATTGCCGCTTTCCCAATAGGTGCGCGCCTCGGGTTCGCCCGGGAGCCGGATGCCGCCCTCTTTCTCGACCATGCCGAGTTTGGTGACGGTCACCGAGTTGAAGTCCTTGTTGTAGATCCCCTCGATATTGAGGTTGACGTCGCCCGGAAGTTTCAGGTCCAGCGCCAGCGAGCTTTTCCACGTCGAAGGCATTTTGAGGTTCTTGTCCAGAATGGTCGGCTGCGTGTTGGCCGCCAGGTCATGTCCCTTGTAGGTTCCCTTGTACACGTCTTCCAGCATGTCTTTGACATTGGTGTGGAATTTGGGCATGTTGTCGCCCTTTTCGTTTCTGTAAAGCGTCAGTCCGTTCTGGATGGTGTTGCTGTTTCCGGCCACCGATACGAGCCATACGAACGGCAGGCGGCCGTTGAACACGCCCGTACCTCCGCGGAGGATATACTTGCGCTCGCCGGTCATGTCCCAGTTGAAGCCCACGCGGGGAGCCACCGACAGACGCGCCTTGGGCATATCCGAGGTCTTGTAGCCGCCGTGGTCGGCGAAGATCTCCGTAAAGTCCTTATTTTCGTTGCCCGAGATCGACGGATAGACCGGAACCTCGAAACGCACTCCGACCGTCGCCTTGAAACGTTCGCTCACGTTGATCTCGTCCTGCAGGTAGACCGAGTACTGCATGTGGGAGAACTGGGGGAACGCCTGCGAAAGGTCGTCGTTGTTGCCGTGTGCGATCCGGAACGCCAGCGGGGCCTTGTCGTTCTTGAAGTCGTCCCAGCTCTCGTAGACATAGTATCCCGCGCCGCCCTGCAAGTAGCCGTTCGTGGTCAGGTTGTGCTCGAACTGCAAACCGGCCACCAGCCGGTGCTTGCCCAGCGTGTAGCCGATCTCGTCGGTTAGGATGTGCGTCGACACTTCGCGCAGGTTGCCTTCGGTGAAGGGATCGAGTCCGAACGAGGCGTACAGGGCGCTCGCGCCGTTCTCGGCAGGCTCCAGAATGTCCACCGTCGGGAAGATGCCGCCGTCGTAGCTGCGCGGCTCGTACTGGTGCGAATAGGTGTAGCGAAGCGTGTTCGTCAGGCGGCTGTCCATGAAGCGGGAGTTGAGTTCGGCGGCCACCGACGTGAAGTTCTGCTCCTGATAGTAGCGCGAATTTCCGAAATACATGGCGTAGACCGAGGTGCGGCCGTAAACGTCCTTGTCGTACACTTTGCCGGCGTTGAGCGGCGAAATGGACGACGACGGGGCCGACGAATACTTGTTCTGCGTCCGGCTGAACCGCACGTTCAGCGCGTGGTTGCGGTTGATGTTCCAGTCCACGCGTGCCATGAGCTTGTAGCCGGGCGTCTTCACCGAATAGTTCTGGTAGGCGCCGGGGTTGTAGCCGTAGTTGTCGATCAGGAACCGGCTCATCTCGTCGAGTTTCGCGGTCGTCGGGCGGTTGTATTGCAGGGCTTTGCCGAAATCCTGGCTTTCGCTCGTGCGGGCCAGCCGGGAGTTGCCCGGCGTGGTGTTCCACTCACGCTCGAAGTTGGCGAACACGAAGAGCTTGTTCCTGACGATCGGGGCGCCGACGCTGAATCCGAGCGTGTTGTTCCGCATCTCGCTCAGCGACAGTTTGCCGCCGTCGTACTTGTCGCCCTGGAGCTGGTCGCTCTTGGAGTAGAGGTAGGCCGAGACCTTCAGGTCGTTGGTTCCCGACTTGGTGACGGCGTTGATCGCTCCGCCCGTGAATCCGCTCTGGCGCACGTCGAAGGGGGTTATCGACACCGACACCTGCTCCAGCGCGTCGAGCGAAATGGGCGAACCGCCTGCGGGCAGATTGCCGCCGATGCCGAACATGTTGTTGAACGCCGCGCCGTCGACCGTCACGTACGACTGGCGGTAGTTGCCGCCGCCGATGGCCAGTCCCGAGGTGGTCGACGAGGCCTGCGGCGTGAGGCGCATGATGTCGTTCATGCTGCGGTTGACCGTAGGCATCAGTTCGATCTGCTCGTTGGAGATGCTGGTGACCGCCCCTGCGCGGTTGACGTTCATCGAACTGTTCTTGCCGTCGGCCGTGATGACCACGGCTTCGAGCTCCTGGCTGTCTTTGAGGAAAGCGTCGCGCTTGAGGGTCTGGCCCAGCGACAGCATCAGTCCCGGGAATTCGACGCTCTGGCAGCCCACGAACGAGAAGGTCACCGTGTAGGGACCTCCCGTGCGCAGTCCTTGCAGGTTGTAGCCGCCGTTCTTGTCGCTCACGGCGCCGTACTGCGTGCCTGAAGGGGTGTGCACGGCGATGACCGTGGCGCCGGCGAGCGGCTGTCCGTCGGCGTCGGTCACCGTGCCGTTCATTCCCGAAGTCGTCACCTGCGCATCGGCTGCGCAAAATGCGAAGACCGAGAGCATGAGAAGGAAAAGTTTCTTCATAAACGTTGGTTTTTGTGAATAAGGGATTTTTTTGGGTTTCGTTGTAGATGGATCGTTTGTTTCCTTTTTCGCGGCGTTTCGGTTTCCGGATTCGGCCGTTTTGAGAAAACGGCGAGAGACATTCCCGTTGCAGGAACATCCCTCGTCAGTCGTATGTGTGTCCTGAAAGAGCTTTTCGCCAATCGTGGGAACTCATTTCCGGGGTGTCTGTGCAGACGATTTCGGCCATTCTTTCCATGACGCAAATATATATCAAATATTTGTGAGCCGCAATAGAATAGCGCAAATTTTCAGTCGACGATATTTCAACATTCCGGCCTCCCGGTCCGGAAGCCTGCGGCACGTTCCTTGCGCGGGGCCGGGGTATGCTTTCGGTGCGTGAAAAATACTGGCGTTATTCGCTTTTCGTGCTTATCGCGGGGCTGGGCCTTACGATCTTCGTCGAGCTGACGCCGTTTCTGGGCGGCTTGCTGGGGGCCGTGACGATCTACGTGCTGCTGCGGCGTCAGATGTGGTTCTTGAGCGAACGGCGGCGGTGGCGGCGGAGCCTTGCGGCGTCGCTGCTGCTCGGCGAGGCGATCTTCTTCTTCCTCGTTCCGATCAGCCTGATCGTCTGGATGGTCGTCGACAAAATCCAGGGCGTGGCCCTCGATCCGCAGTCGGTCATCACGCCCGTCCGGCACGTCGCCGGACTCATCCAGCAGAAAACCGGCTACGACCTCTGGTCCGAGAGCAACCTGCAATCGGTGCTGGGCTACCTTCCCAGGGCGGGGCAGTGGCTCGTGGGCGGCATCGTGAATTTCGCCGTCAACCTCGTCGTGCTGCTCTTCGTGCTCTATTTCATGCTGATCGGGGGCCTGCGCATGGAGACCTACTGCCGCGAAATCCTGCCGTTCGACCGCTGCGCGGCGCGCAGCGTGATGCGCGAAATCCACATGATCGTGCGCTCGAACGCCATCGTCATTCCGCTGCTGGCCGTCTCGCAGGGCGTGGTGGCCTATGTCGGTTACCTGGCCTTCGGCGTTCCCGAGCCGCTTTTCTGGGGCGTGCTGACCTGCTTCGCCACGATTCTGCCCATCGTCGGCACGGCCCTCGTGTGGCTGCCGCTGGCGGCCTACATGAGCCTCGACGGCAACTGGGGGCAGGGCGTCGGGCTGGTGATGTACGGCACGCTGGTCGTCACGCAGGTGGACAACCTCGTGCGGATGGTCATGCAGAAGAAGATGGCCGACGTGCACCCGCTCATCACCATTTTCGGGGTCTTCATCGGTCTGTCGCTCTTCGGCTTTATGGGCGTCATCTTCGGGCCGCTGATGCTGGCGATGTTTGTCTTCTGCGTCAATGTCTTCAAACGCAGATACCTCGACGGGCTTCCCGACCGGGAACTGTTCCAGCCCGGCGGCAGATCGGGCGGATGATCGTTCTGTTTCCCGTCTTTTTTACGGAAAGAAAGCGGCCGGGGCGTTTTTCCTGAAAATTCCCCGGAAAAAAGTTGCATATTCGTGAGGGTTTATTACCTTTGTTATTCGAATAACAATGGATTCGTGCCAAAGAACCCTTAAATGATATTACAAAATGGCGAGAAATCTCAAAATCAGAGACCTTACGTTGCGTGACGGCCAGCAGTCGTCCTTCGCGACGCGTATGAACCAGGAGCAGATCGACCGCTGCCTGCCGTTCTACAAAGATGCCAATTTCTATGCGATGGAGGTGTGGGGCGGCGCCGTCCCCGACTCGGTGATGCGTTATCTCGACGAGAATCCGTGGACGCGCCTCGAAACCATCCACAAGGCAGTGGGCGATGTCTCGAAACTCACGGCCCTTTCGCGCGGCCGCAACCTGTTCGGCTACTCGCCCTATACGGACGAAATCATCGACGGCTTCTGCCGCAACTCGATCCGGAGCGGTTTGGGCATCATGCGGATCTTCGACGCCCTGAACGACGTCGACAACGTGAAATCGACCGTCAAATACGTCAAGCAGTACGGCGGCATCGCCGACTGTGCGGTTTGCTACACCGTGGACCCGAAATACCCCGAACCGGGTTTCTGGGCCAGGCTGACGGGCAAATCGGCCCCCAAACCGGTCTTCACCGACGCCTATTTCCTCGACAAGGCCCGCCAGATGGCCGCACTGGGCGCCGACATGATCACCATCAAGGACATGTCGGGTCTGATTCCGCCGCGCCGCGTCGCCACGCTGGTGCGCCTGCTGAAGAAGAACCTTTCTATTCCCGTCGATTTCCATACCCACTGCACGCCGGGCTACGGACTGGCTTCGGTGCTTTCGGCCATCATCGCCGGGGTCGACGTCGTGGACACCAACTGCTGGTACTTCGCCGAAGGCACGGGCGCCCCGGCCATCGAGCTGATCCATGTTTTCTGCAAGAAGCTGGGCATCGAAACGGGCGTGAACATGGAGGCCGTGGCCAAGATCAACACCCAGCTGCGGGACATCCGCAAGGAGCTGAACCAGTCGGTCTTCGGCGTCGAGAAACCCGAGCCGAAGGCGTTCAACCCGGTGACCGACACGCTTCCCGCCGAGATCGACGCCCTGTTCGACCGGGCGATCGCCGCGGCGCAGCACGACGACGAGAACGCCACGATCGACGCCTGCCGCAAGATCGAGGCCTATTTCGGCTTCCCGGCTCCGAACGAACTGGTGCAGAAGGCCGAGATTCCCGGCGGCATGTATTCGAACATGGTGGCCCAGCTCAAGCAGCTCAAGGCCGAGGAGATCCTGCCCCGCGCCATGGAGCTGATCCCTTCGGTGCGCCTGGCCGCGGGTCTGCCGCCGCTGGTGACCCCCACCTCGCAGATCGTGGGTGCGCAGGCCGTCAACTGCGCCCTCGACGAGAAGGCCGGACGTCCGATGTACACCAACAAGTCGTCGCAGTTCGTGGGCCTCGTGAAGGGCGAGTACGGCAAGACGCCGGTGAAGATCGACCCCGAGTTCCGGTTCAAGATCTGCGGCGTGCGCGAGGAGACTCCCTACGATACCTCGAAATACCAGATGCAGCCCAATCCCGAGCTTCCCGAAGCCGGAGGCGTGAAGCTCGCCGCCGATGAAAAGGAGGTGCTGCTGCTGGAGTTGTTCCCGCTGGTCGCCAAGACGTTCCTGACCAATATGAAGGTGAAGGCCTACGAGGCTTCGAAGCCGGCCGAACCTGCCGCCAAGGCCGGGGAGACGCCCGCCGGAGAGACGCAGGCCGTGATCACGGGCAACGTCGTGACGGCTCCGCTGCCGGGCCGCATCATCGAACTCAAAGTGAAGGTCGGCGACGCGGTGAAGGCCGGACAGGAGGTCGCCGTTCTCGAAGCGATGAAGATGGAGAACGCCATCACGAGCGATTTCGCCGGTACGGTCAAGCAGATTCTGGTCCGTCAGGGGCAGACCGTGGCTACCGACGCCGTTCTGATGGAGATCGAATAACACGATCCATTCTTTCCGGACGCCATTCCGTCCGCAGCGCCCGAATGCGTTGCGGACGGAACTTTTTTTCGGAGGCTTCGGTCGTGATCCCGGACGCTTCCGCGACGATGCTGCCTGCTGCATTGCAGTACGCTGCCCCGAGCGCATCGGCCGCCGCGCCCGGGCGCGGACCGGGGCTTGCCGGGGATGTGAAGGACGCCTTGCGGACCTTGCTTCCGATGCTGCGCGAACGTTCCGACCGGACGTTCCTCCGACCGCCGGCTGAAAATCTGCGGCGTCTTGTGCGACGACATGACCGTCGCGCCCGTGGCCACGGCCACGAGCAATCTGAAACACCTCTGCGAACTGGTCTGACCGGTGCGGCGAGGCTATTCTTCCGGCGTGGAGGCTTCGTCCGTCCGGTCGGTGTAGAGAATTCCGTCGAGATGGTCTGTTTCGTGCTGGAAGATTACGGCCGTGAATCCGTCGATCGTCTCCGTTTTTTCGGCGAACCGCTCGTCGCGGTAGCGCAATACGATCCGCTGCGCCCGCACCACCGTGCCCGCTAATCCCGGAATCGAGAGACATCCTTCCCGTCCCGGGGCAGTTTCGGCCGACGATTCGACGATCTCCGGGTTCAGGTAGAATTCGAACGGCTCTCCGGGCTTGTCGAAACGCTGCACGGCGATCATCCGCCGCAGAATCCCCACCTGCGGGGCGGCGATGCCTACGCCCGTGTTCTGCGGGTCCTGCACCGTCGCGAGTATCCTGCGGCGCAGGACGGCGTAGTCGTCCGTCCGCAGCATCCGCCCGGTCACCGGAGCGGCCTTTTGACGCAGGACGAGCGAGTCGGCCGGATTTCCGACGGTCAGTATGCGCATGATTTCTCCCTTCCCGGCGTGAATGGTCTCCTTCTCTGCGGCGCTGAACCCTCCGGAGCATCCGGTGAACGCCAGCGTTGCGGCCGCGCAGGCCGCCAGTATCGTTTTCTTTTCCATGATAGCCGCTGTTTCTGTGAATAGGCTTTTTTTTCGGTAATTCGCCCGGTTTTTCCGGATAACGAAAAAACGGAGATCGTTTAGACCTCCGTTTCCTTCCGTAGCGGGTCCGAGACTTGAACTCGGGACCTCATGATTATGAATTAAAGACAAAAGATATAATATCAATGATTTATTGCTAATATTCATATACTTGCAAATAATTTGCAAGTATATGAAATATTGATTGCATTATTTCTTCCTCTTAATTGTATGTTTCAGCTTCAATACGGCAAAGTTCAATTCAATTTCTGTTTCCGTATCCGTCGTCTGCATATCCTCACCGAAAAGATCGGCCATGATTTCACCACTTTTTTGCATTAGGGTCTTTTGCTTGAACTCGTCGGGGTTAGCCGACATTTCACCGATGGTTCGGGATAGTTCCCGGAGTTTGGCGAACGCTTCGATGATTGCAATGGTCGTTTGCGTAGCCCTATCGCTCTTCATTATTGTCGCCAGCATATAGAGGCCTTTTTCGGTGAACGCCTTGGGTGTCACGGGCGACTTCTTCAATCCTTGCAAGTGGTCGAAATTTTCGACCACATACTGTTTTTCAGACTGTTGCAGTTCTAATATATACCCGTTTGGAAATTTTTCAGGGTTGTTTCGGACAGCCTCGTTCACCCGCTTGGTTTCTACTCCGTATAGTTCCGCGACATCGGCGTCCAACAGAACGTCCTGATCGCGTAGTCGCACGACCTTGTCGCGGACATCGCTTAATTTAATGAGTTCAGACATATATCGTATTGTTTCAAATTTTTCATGTCACCAGCCAGTGTTTTACACTTGACTCCCGACTCTGACGCCATTGCTACCTGGGACAATTTGTCCCCATCCTTTTGCGTTCCTCGAATAATTGTATGGCTTGCTTCTGTGTCATTTTTTACGTACTGCTTTTCCCTCTATCGTCTTTTAGAATTTATGCGACAAACTTAGCCCGCCTCCGCAGTCTTTAATCGTCCAATTATCAGACAATGCTATTCCATCAGTATATTCTTTGTGAAGCCCGGTTAGAATAACGATTGCGCCTGCCAAAGAGAGGCCTGCGCATGAATAATATATGATTCGCTGTGTGCCTGCATAGCTGTTATAATTATTATATGTATTCTCGGCCTTTTGGGACAAGATTGCATTTGATAATAATGCTATGGTTACTGAACCTCCGATCAAACAAGAGCCTACTACGGTGTTAGTGGTTTTCAATTTCCATTTATATGGACCATTAGTTTTTACGGGCAAGTTTGCTCCGGGGTGCGCATAATATGTAGATGGAGATATCCCATACTTGTTCTTAAACTCTTTTTTGCTGACATATTTCCCGGTTTTTATGTCCAAATATCGGGTTTCTGTTACTCCGGGAAAATCAGTTTGAAATTCTTTTTTGAATAGATGCTCATTCTGAGCCCAAGCAGATAGACTAATAAAGAACAATGCAATTAGTAAAACAATTTTTTTCATTTTAATAATACTTTATTATTTTGAATTTTCGATAACATTGTCAATATGGAAAGTAAATGTATAATCATTTTGAACATTTTCAATCATAATTGGCATCATTATTGTCATGGTTTTTCCTACATAGTTGCCAGCTTGCGCGCGTTTTGTGGATTCATCCTTGTATATGCAAGGAATTAGATACTTTTCTTCCCACCTGCCAGAAGTATATCGGGTGGGAGAAACATAGTACACATTATTCGTTGGAAGAAGCAGGTCTGACAGACTTGCCCCTTTTGGAATAGTAGACGAAGGCTGACTATTGTTGCGGTCTGTATACTTCACCCCTGCGTGCATCACTCGTCCTGTCATACCATTGCAGTCAACATAGCTAATATCATCCCAATTAATTTTAAGAGTATGCCCCGATTTGTTTGTCAATTCAAAGTTAAATTGCTTTGAATCAACAAACCATACGATATTGATATAATCATCTTCATATTGATACTTGTTGGTAGCACCATCTTGAATGTTTACAATTTTTGTTTCTCCGAACTGCTGTTTTGCATTAGCGGGGCTTTCCACTGATTTTAGCCCTACAGAATACGAGGCAATGTAGCTTTTTTGAACAAAGCAAGAAGACATGCCAATGGAGAATATTACGAAAAATGCAACCACTAACTTTTTCATATTGACTTATTTGATATTATTTTTGTCATTATGTCAAATTAACATTCCTTTTTATCTAATCGTAGTGCGAAAATATTTCCGTTTTCGCTAATTTTCAGCGTATTTGGTCTTGATTTTGTAGGGGGGGGAAAATTCGTGTTCCAACATCATCAATGCCGTGCAATCGCTCGATAATGCCTATTAGACGGGCATTTTGAGCGAGCGCTTCACGGGTTAGTCTTTGTTCTTCTGCCAATGCCTTCAAAAAATCGTTTGCATTCATATCCTCTGATTGTTGGTTAGTATTATCTGAATTTGTAGAAACCGATTGGTCTTTTAGCATATTACCTTCGCCGGTCAATAGCCAGTTTTTATCTAACAGAGGGAAGGCCTCTGATATTTTGATAAAAAGATTATCTGTTAAGTATTTCTCCATACCATTAAACGCGGATGACAAATTTGTTTTGTCTATTCCGATATGCGCTGCGAATTCTTTTTTTGAAGATACAAGTTTTTTGTATCGCAGCCACTCGTATGCCTCATTTAATATACTACTTCTATTCATTTGTAAAATAAAGTTTTATCAGTATTTGTTTAAAATCGCACAAAATAAATTTGTCAAAATACTTGTTTGGACAAATTATATTTGTATATTTGCATCAGCAAACAAGTGAATAAACAAAAGTACATAAAATAATCAGAAGTCATGCGATCAAGCCACATGCAGCTAAAGCTAAAGCCAAGACTGCGAATGCTACGAATGAGAGTATCACGGATATTTTCAGAGCCTTGTCAATTCGTCGCCCTCGAATCTCCAGAATCGCCCATTTGCTGTAAATTGGTTGTTGTAGTCCCATCCGTATCGTGTCTACCCGATTCTTGCGAGTGTACAAAAGAAGTCCTAATGCTGCTACGCAAGCGAGGATGTGAACTGTGTTTGCAATTAGCGCAACACGCCGAAAATTCCGGATGTATTGATTGCCAAATTCGGATAGAGGCTGGTCGAATGAAAGAGCAAGAACCGCCGCCGACGCCACCAGCAGTGTTGATACAACGCGATACCGCCAGTCGGCGAGAGAAGATTGCTCCTTTTCGAATTTCGTCCAATTACGATATTCAGGGTCATCAATCATATCATATAAAATAAATCAATAAACAAATATATACAAAATAATTCAAATGAGCCCCTCCCCTACTGTGTGTTTTCATGGTTGGCATGTTTGGGTGATTGTTATTGGTGCGGGGAGGGGCTTTTTACGGAAATCAAATTTCAACTATATGGCAACAACGAACAAGAGCAGTCGCAGGCAGCAATTAATCAATCTTGGAATTGGTAAAAGCCTGTCGTTTCCGCCTTCGACCAGATCGGCGGTCAAATCCCAGTTGAGTGAACTGAAATTCTCCACGGGGCAGCGTTATAGCGTGACATCTTCGCAAGAGAAGGTTATCGTAACTCGGATTTCGTAACATTATTTTGCCAGAATAGGCTATGAAACGGAAAGTTAATCGGGATGTTCCGGTGTTGTTTCTCAAAGGAAGCGACGAACTGGGCCGGGCAACAGGCGTAACTGCCGAAAAGACGCATGCACAATGGCGTCGTGCGGGGCTTAAATACAGTGTGATGAACGACGGGACTTTCCTTTATGACCCCGATGACGTATCAAAGTTCATCAAGAGGCATTATGCTCCTCAAAATATCAAAGAAGAATTAAAGTCATAATGGAGGGCGGCTCTTTAATATGATCTCTATATGAATCGCAAAATAGTGGTGATTGACATCGACGGCACGCTGTGCGTTGTCGGTGACAGACGTAAATACATGGAACAAGACCAGCCGGACTGGGATGCGTTCTACCGGGATGATTTCGACGATCTGCCGATAGGTACAGTTTGCGATTTCGTGCGGAATCTGTCGAAGCATTACGAGATATTTTTTTGCACTTCTCGCCGGGAGACTGTGCGTCAAAAGACGCAGATTTGGTTGCAGCGAAATCTCTGCATGTCTCCCAAAGATTATACGCTCATCATGCGCTCGGATTCCGATCATCGCCCGGATGTGATTTCGAAGATCGACGCTTTCACTCAAGAGACCACCGAAGCCGATCGAGCCAATATTGCCTTCGTCATCGAGGATAGTTTAGATATGGCGTACAGATGGCGTCAGTTGGGCTATCGATGTTTTCATGTTTCGTAAACAGCTATGGAGTACAAAGAATTTTCCTTCGAGTTGCGGCCGAAGGGCATATATATCCAGGCCGGCTATCAGCGATTCATGGTTGGATTCTATGAACAATCATCGTTGAAATATGCCGTTGCTGTCCAGTGGGTCCGTGATCAGGCCGGTATATTGCCGACACTTGAACAGGCGCTTGTACTATGTGAGCACCGAACCGAAATCAATGACGCCTTGAGAGCTGCCGGACAGCGACCGATTGGGGACTATCATTTCTGGACCAGGCGCCAACATGCGGTATCGTCCGGGTCGGTGTACGAGGTCAACATGCACAACGGCAATATCGACCGCAGCAGCAAGGAGTATTATAACGCTGCACGCGCGGTATATCCGGGAAAATAATTCAGAATTACCGCTAATGATACTGTACAATGGGGCGAAACAATAAGATAGATCTGCGATATTTTCCGGTGGATGTAGATATTCTCCGTGATAAGAAAGTACGTCGTTTGACACGCAAATATGCCCGCGGCGCGGAGTTTTACCTGTATTTACTGTGTGCGATCTATTCAGACAAGGGATACTATATGCCAATTGACGACGGGACGGCTTTTGATATTGCGGACGATATGCGCGTTGCAGAAGCAGAAATAGACGAAATGTTGGATTTCTGTATGAGTGATAATGTGGGCTTGTTCAGCCGGGAAATGAAGGACAAGTACCATATCCTTACATCTCGCGGTATTCAGCGGCGATATGCTGAAACGATCCGGCAACTCAAACGGAAAGTGTCTATTAATCCGGAATATTCCCTAATTAATTCGGAAAACGCCGGAAATTCGTCTGAATTATTCGGAATATGTCGGATAAATCCGGAAGAAATAATAGAAAGTTCGGAAGAAAATATGGTTTATTCAGAAGAAATGACGGTAAATTCAGAGGAAACTGGCATAAATTCCGACAAGAGTAAAGTAAAAGAAAGTAAAGTAGAAGAAAGTAGAGAAGAAGGATACACACACACAGTAGTTTCAGAGAAGGGGGTTGTAGGGGGAAACAACGCCGCAGAGCTGGTGGCATGGATCAACGAGAATGTTCCGACCATTGCCTCGATGCCCGAGCCTATCACCGAGACGAACGCTGGCTGGATGCTGAACAAATACCCTTTGGAGGACATCCGGCGCCTGATCTTCACGATGCACAGCAAGCAAGCCTACCTGAACAACGTGAATGCTTACGCAACCTTCGTGAACTACGCTAAACTCGACAAATCCCTGAAGATACGCCCCGGAGTGAAATATTACACCTACGAGGAGATGTGCAGTGAAATTCCGATTCGCGCCAAAGGAGAAGATTTCGAACGCATTGAGATTAACGGACGTGCCATGTGGCGAAAGAAAATATACCCGGTATGAGCAAGGTTGAATTTTATGAATGGTTTCATACGGTAGACTGGATCACTTCGAATGCGCTATATCCCGTGAACCATGAAAAGTATCTGGACGAATTTACTGTTCAAAACAATGAAGCACGAAGATTTCGATTTTGAAAAGGCGAAGGCCGGGGCAGCTCTGACAACACGCGCTGGCTATCCTG
>ENA-UONX01000274-UONX01000274.1-human-gut-metagenome-genome-assembly--contig:-P74old-NODE-274-length-80931-cov-43.914486_pt1 | contig 80931 bp, 68 predicted proteins | sample MGYA00242466_ERZ724013 | MGnify/ENA metagenome assembly ERZ724013 | reverse complement strand
ACTGCCGGGAGTGGATGCAGTTTTTGATCTTGCTGGTGGCAGAGTTTGGCTGCTTTGTGTTGATTTTCATGGGCGCTTTGATTGCAGATGCAGCAGAGCGTTTTAGTGGCTGGGTTGCCGGATTGTGAGGGATGCTATGGAAAACCAGAAATTGGAGGCTTGTTATTCTGAGCACAGCAGCACGATTTTTTCTGAAATGCTGGGTGAGGACGAAGATTATCAGCGGCTGAGAAAGCTCTGCAGAGCGTCATCTGCCAAGAAGCATGGAAGCAATACCTCGCCTTAGATGAGATCTGCAACGAGTTGGAATGCGCCCGATACAAAACAATGTATCTTGCAGGGGCAGCAGACTGCAAAAAACTAGAAGAATGATTCAGATGCCGCCTCTGGGCGGCATTTTTCTTTGCAATAGGGGGGTGATGACGCTGGCAGCAACGCGGCTGATTGCATTGCACAAAAACAAAGGAAAGTCGGTTGCGGCCTGCCTGAAAAGCCGCACGGACTATGCGCAGAATCCTGACAAAACGAACAAGGGCGAACTGGTCAGCAGCTATGAGTGCAGCCCCTTGACCGCAGACGAAGAATTTATGCTCTCCAAACGCCAATATGAATTGATGACTGGGCGCAGGCAGAAAAGTGATGTGATCGCCTATCAGATTCGGCAGTCGTTCAAGCCCGGAGAGATCACCGCAGAGGAAGCTAATAAGGTGGGCTATGAACTGGCCATGCGGTTTACAAAAGGCAAGTATGCGTTTATTGTCGCAACGCATACTGACCGGGAACACATTCACAATCATATTATTTACAACTCCACTGCGCTGGACAGCACCCGGAAATTCCGTGATTTTCTATTGTCCGGGCTGGCTGTGCAACGGTTGAGCGATTTGATTTGTCTGGAACATCAGCTGTCTGTTATTGAAATCAAGCCGTACCGGGAGCGGCAGAAGCGCACCCTTTATCCACCCAAAGAAAGCAATCGTGACAAGCTGTGTTCTGTAATCGACGGCATCCTTCTGGACGAAAAAACTGCAAATTTTGAAGCCTTTCTTCAAAAGCTGGAACAGCAGGGCTATGAAATCAAACGAGGAAAGCATACTTCGGTCAAAGGCGCACGGCAGAAACGCTTTATCCGTTTTCGGACACTAGGCGCAGGATACAGCGAAGATGAAATCAAGGCGGTCATTGCCGGAGAAGCCGAACACCGCCCATATCAGAAGCAGCCACCGAAAGAGCAGCCGTTCCACCTGTTGGTGGATGTTCAGGCAAAGCTTTCCGAGGGCAAAAGCGAAGGCTACGCACGGTGGGCAAAACGCTATAATCTGAAAGAAATGTCCAAGACCCTGATTTTCTTACAGGAAAATAAAATCGGCAGCCTCGAAGAAATGCAGGAGCGAGTAAATGCAGCGACTGCACGATACCATGAGCTAGGCGATTCCATCAAGGCCGCAGAGCAGCGCATGGCGGAGATTGCTGTCCTGCGAGCACACATCGTCAACTACGCTAGGACACGACCTGTGTATGATGCCTACCGTAAGGCTGGGTACAGCAAGAAGTTTTTGGAAGAACACCGGGAACAAATCACGCTGCACAAGGCAGCAAAAGCCGCTTTTGACGAAGCAAGTTTGAAAAAGTTGCCAAAGGTAAAAGAACTAGATGCCGAATACGCTACACTGCTTTCGCAGAAGAAAGCAGCATATCCAGCCTACCGTAAGGCACGGGATGAAATGCAGGAATTGAAAAAAGCGCAGAAGAATGTGGAGCTGTTCTTCGCCGAGGAAAAAGACCCCAAGGAAAAATCGCAGACCCGCTAAGCAGAAAACACCGAGGATTCTTCCCATTTGGGGGAGAGTCCTCGGTGTTCTTTTTCGTTATAGGAGCATTTGGCACAAATGCGCAACCTGCATCCGGCGGATGCAGTACACAAAGGGTTTGGGACTATCCCAACAAGCATTTTGCAACGCAAAAATGGCGTTTGTATATACGAACGCCCTGCTTGCGACGTAGATATTCCCGTCAACTACTGCGTCAGAAATTTTAAATCACTTCAGCTTTGCGAGGATATCGTCTGCACTGACACCACTGGCCAGCAGCTTTTTCAGCACGTCCTCTGCTTCGGCTTTCTTTGCCGATTCCGCTGCTTTGGTTTCAGCTTTGATCTTTTTAGCCTCGATTCTGACGATATCCTTGTCGATAGATTTCAGCTCTGCCTTCTTGGTTTTCAGGTCGGCTTTCAGCGCATCGATATTCGCAGTGATGGATGCAATTTCGGCGGCAGCGGCTTCCTTTGCGGCCTGCTTTTCGGCAATCTGTGCAGCAAAGTCAACGGTTGCTTTTGCGGTCTTGGGCTTGTTCTTGCTTCCTTTGGGACGGGGCATATGGGACACCTCCAATGTTTTTTGATGGCTTCAGTATAGCACTCGTCTTTTATGTTCGCAAGAGGTGCAGTATGTAGAATAAAAATATATCTTAGGCGAAGCAATAAATCGATTTGAGAATATGAATATTTGAGCTGCGCTTATAGCCAGAAAGCTTCTCTTAGTTCCTGAATCTCATCATACGGAAATCACTCGGCAGTACCCTCGATATCTTCCAGATACTTCACGATTTGCTTTGCAAGTTCGATGCCCTGATTGCTGTGCCGCACACCGCCATCTTCTTTCTGCACAGTGTCCTCTAGGTTTCTTGCTGTCCACACTTGATCGTAGGTTTCCCGTTGCGAGATAGCTTTTCCGACACGGAACAATAGGCGGATTCATTCTTCTCTGTTGAATAGCCGAGTGTGCTATGCAACGAATATAGCTGCCACATAATAATGTCGGCATTCAGATCCATCGGCACATAGATCCGCACATTGTCGTCCGGGAGGATTTCACCATTTGACTTTGTCCTTCCGGTGAGGGCTTTGTCCATATCCTGTTTTGTTTCGTAGGGTGTTTTTCCAGCCAATGACAGCTCATTGACATAGAGCACATCCGTCGGGTTGGGATGGATATCTAATTTGTGGTGCATACAGAACACGTTCCTTATTGGGTAGCTTTTCTCATGAGCTCTACTGCCGCATTATATTTTTGGGGGTTTTTCACTGCTGAGCACAGGTGAATCATACTGAAGAATATTTGACTCATGCAACAAAGGGTATCGCTTCTGCATTATATTTATAGAGGGACGTTCTGTTCACCTCACTGCCTTTTTCGTCGAACTCAACAAGTTCTGCTTTTGTAAGATGTCCTTTGGGGCTTGTCCAAAATTGGATGGCCCCATATTTTTTCTGTGAGCCAACGTAATTATATTGTTTACACTTATTCCTTATTTCGCTTGACTCCAATATTTTTCCTGCTCCGGAATTATATAACTGAATAACTGCTGTATCGCTATGTAATTCAGGCTGCCAAAGGCCATGGCCATATTTAATTCTGTAAACTTTCATACCCGGGATTTCTGTCGTTTCTGTGAATCCGGCATATACCGCACCAGTATCACTGTGTCTCCGACCAGTATAGTATAATTCATCGTAAAGATCTGGATATTCTACGTTTGAGTTTTGATTGCGGTCTTCTATTCTATCGCACTGTTTTGTAAGGATGCTGACAATAGCCTCAATTTGCTCGTCCGTGAGCCACACCTTATTATCCATTGTTTATCCTACTTATATCGATTTGAAGGTTTATATAATATACTCCCTAATGGGACCTATCGGTTGAGCGTAATTCTTATCAAACAACACTAGATTCTTTCCTCCAGAATACCGCGTGCTTTTATATATTATTCCGATATATCCTTTTCTCTTAAAATACTGCGCCATCGTTTGGAACGGTGCATACATAATATCGCCGTCCACAGATTCGACTGGCTCAAATATATAGTCTGATAAGAGTTTACAATATGTATTAATTAAAAGCTTTTCCAAATCTTTTCTTACAGCGCTCCTTGCTCTGCAGGATAGTTCATGTGTGGTAGTATCCACAAGTTCATCCAGCTGTTCATACGTGCTATTATCTGCAACCGTCAAATCTATTACCTTTCTGTAATTAATACTATCACTAAGTTTAAACGGACAATACGAAAAGCGGTCACCTGCAGCAGCACGAATTTCAGCCTTAGTTGTCTCAACTACAGCTGCCTCATCCGTGCCTATTGCCAAATAAAGCCACTCTATGCCTTCAGGGCTAAAACGATTTGGTGAGTTTATATATTGTCTATCTGGAATAAACCGATTAAGCGTTGCGGTTTCTCCGCTTCTAAGAATCGCTGCACGTCCTAAGGTGAAATTACGCAACTGCATGAAAGTCATATTAACTTCTCTTTGGCATCCCGACAGTTCGAGATGGGAGTCAAACACTTTTAGAAAACTATATTGCAACGCTTTCTCTGTTTCATAATAATACAGCTGTTTACTTTTAAGAGCTTCTCTTAACGCTGTCCAGTCATTTCGTATTTTCTGTACACAATTGCGACGATTTTCAAAATTATTATTATCCATGAAATATCGAACTGGACTCATTCTACAAAATCCTTTCAATCTTTGTTATTGCATATCGACGAAAAATGTTTACCTCATTGTTTTAAATTGTCAGAAGAGATTCGCATTCATCCTGCATCGCAATCAGCATCAGCATCTGGTTGCAATGATAAGATGAAAAGAAGAACCACAATTACAATCAGCAGGATTCCGCATCCTCGTTTCAGGTTTGCACTCAAACCCCGTAGCCTCTGCTCTTGATAGTCTCCACGACCTGAGACACATACTTCTGGCAGGTGTCGTGGTCGGGAGCTTCGACCATCACACGCACAACCGGCTCCGTGCCGGACTCACGGACAAGGATACGACCAGTGTCACCCAGTGCCTCGGCTACGGCCTTGACTGCTGCCTGAACTGCTTCGTCATCCTGTGCAGCTTTTTTATCAGTGACACGAACGTTTTCCAGCACCTGCGGGTAGATCTTCAGCGGCTCAGCCAGCTTGCTCATGGGCAGCTTTTTGGCCAGCATGACTTCCATCATCTTCAGACTGGTCAGAATACCATCACCCGTGCTGGCGTACTTGGAGAAGATGATATGACCACTCTGCTCACCACCAATACGGCAGCCGTTCTTAGCCATATACTCGTAAACATACTTGTCGCCCACAGCGGTCTTGGCGTAGCCGATCCCCTTCTCATCAAAAGCCTTATACAGGCCAAAGTTGGACATGACCGTGGTAACGACGGTATTGGTCAGCAGCTTGCCGCGCTCCTTCATGTAGCAGCCGTAGATGTACAGGATATGGTCGCCAGTGATCACATTACCCTTTTCATCCACACACAGGCAACGATCAGCATCGCCGTCATAGGCGAAACCAACATCCAGACCCTTCTCTACCACGAACTTCTGCAAGCCCTCAATGTGAGTAGATCCAGCATTGTTGTTGATATTCGTACCGTTGGGCTGTGCATTGATGACGTAGGTATCGGCTCCCAGAGCATCAAACACAGACTTAGCAATATTCCAGCTGGAGCCGTTGGCACAATCCAGACCGACCTTCACGCCCTTGAAGGAATAGACGCCCAGAGAGATCAGATAGCCCATGTAGCGGTTGCGGCCAGCCACATAGTCCACGGTGCAGCCGATGTGCTCACGGTGAGCAAAAGGCAGCTCCGGCCAGTCTTTATCGAATACATGGAGTTTGCCGTCAATGTAATCCTCGACTAACAGCAAGATCTCCTCCGGCATTTTCTCGCCGTAGCAGTCAATCAGCTTGATGCCGTTATCGTAGTACGGGTTGTGGCTGGCAGAGATCATGATGCCGCAATCAAAGTCATCCACACGGGCGATGTAGGCCACAGACGGGGTGGTCGTGACATGAAGCAGGTAAGCATCTGCACCGGAAGCGGTCAGGCCAGCAACCAGACTATACTCGAACATATAGGAGCTGCGGCGGGTATCCTTGCCGATGACGATGCGGGCAGGCTCGTTGTTGCCATTGCGCTCGCGCAGGGCGTTGTAGTACCAGCCGAGGAAGCGGCCAACCTTGTATGCGTGGTCAGCGGTCAACGTGATTCCAGCTTCGCCACGGAAGCCATCAGTCCCAAAATATTTTCCCATTATATATCTTCCTCTTTTAATTTACTCTTTTTTAAACCCACTAACATTTCATGACAAACAATATATGGCTTAAAAAGCAAGTTATCAATAAGCGTTCCTTTTATAAAATATTGTATTATTATCGGGACAACTACGCAAATAAAAAGCAAGCAATATTTATTTGTCAACAAAGAATTCAGAATTTTTAACACTGCGTAATGCAAAACATAAATATATAAGGTGTTCTTCCCAACCAAACATAAGAATCCGCAAAATTGCGTCTTTGCTAGACACTTTGATAAAAGAAGAATCGTGCAAGCGCCTAAAAATGATAATCCAAACACAAAAATCAACTTATAACCGGGAGTCAGATTATCCGCTGAAGTAAAATAATTTTTTCTTCCGGCTACAAACATGAACAAGATATAAAGTACTGCACTGACTGAGCCAAACATCATTCTAGTTTTTTCTGTGTATTTTTGTGTACAATAGCCTAAAACAACCAGTCCAAAAAAGAATAATCTTCTGGCAATTGAAGCCTGTTTTACCGCAATAAAGCATGCCATTAAAAGCAATATTAATCCCAGACCAGTCACGGACTTCTTTTTCTTAAAAACTTCAACGAAAAGTATCAAGATAGCTTCGAACATAAATAACGTCGGAAAGAACCACAGTTCTTTAGCTGCAACAATCAAATTTCCAATTATGTAACTATGATCAGATAATGTTGAAATGCTACCCAAAATACAAACCCATACTACATACGGTATCAAAAGGGATTCCGCCTTTTTTAACAGTACCCCCCCCCGATTTTTATTTGTTAATGATCCTACCAACAAGCATCCACTCACTAGAAAAAATGTCGGATTATGCGTTGTTGCAAATAAAATGTATCTTATATCAGTAAAGGCCCAGATGTGTGCTGCAACAACCAAAATCATTGCAATTCCACGTGCACAATCAAAGTATTGAATACGTTGATTATTACATGCATTTTCCATGAAAACTTCCTCCTTTGCCAGAGTTTTGTATTCTATTTATCCCATAATACATTTTTCTTTAAGACTCTGTTATTTCCACCTAGAAGAATATTTTCTTCATCAAAATGTTTCGTTAAAATGCTTCCAGCTGCTACAATAGAATTTTCAGAAACATCTGCTCCGCCTAGAATAGTTGATCTGCAACCAATCCAAACATGGTCGCGTAAATATATTACTTTGCTATTATTAACTGGTTTTCCTTGATATATTACTTTATGAAAATCGGTGTCCATTAAAAGGCAGTCCCACGATATCAAAGAATCTTTTCCTATTGTTATCCTGTTGTCGCTTACAACAGCTGTCCGACCTGTTATATTAACCCCATCCTCAAATATAATGTTACCCTTTTCGTTGCAGCATATCCTACAAGCTGAGCCGATTTTTACTTTTCCATTAAAACATACTGTCCCCCCCCCAACAGACCATATTCCTTTTTCAGTTTTATCGTCAATAATTCCTACCATTTGCTGACCCAAGCGTACTGAGCCGAAGCTCCAGTCCCGAAGTTCGACCTTTCCGCACAGCTTATTCAACCTGAAATTCTTGAAAATCAGGACTGGAAATTTAAGACCACGCAAGCCAAAATAGTGCAGGTTAAACTGCAATGTTTTTAAAATTGAAATTCTCAAAATGTTACTTTCCGCCATTCTCTGTATTCCTCGCTTCACTTAAAGAATTTAGATTTTGCAATGGTATTTTTCATCACTTTTAATAAATCCATACAAGTCTTATTGCGCATGAGCAAAAGGATAAAGATATATATAAGCAGGCAACAGATCACCATAATAAAAACACGAGCCATTCCCGCCACTCCCGCAATGACACATATGCTATACACTCCGCCGAAGGGCAAAACCGCAAGGATGCACTGAACTATATTCTTTATAATCGCCCTAAACGGGACTAAATCGTAGCACGAAGCAACGTTGACAACGCAAACACATACTTCTGCTATCAGTGTGGCATATGCTGCACCTGCCACCCCATTCAAAGGAATCAGGAATGTATTTAATACTGCATCTGTTATCATTCCAAGAATTGTCGCGGCCAGAAGGTTCTTCTCCCTGTTCAAGGGCACGAGTATCTGCCACGCAAGAAAACCATCTAGTGCGGAAAAGAACAAATTGAGTGTAAGGATTCTCATCGGCACAACAGCTGCCTCAAATCCATTTCCTGAAAAAAAGGCAATGGCCTCCTCTGCCAAAATGAACATTCCTACTGCACACGGAACTGTAACCGCAAGAAGTGCGTTGATAACCTTACTTGAAAGGGCATGGAATTCCTTTCTGTCTTTTCCCGCATAGTAAGACAGTCTTGGAAGAAACACGACGCAGGATGCATTTATAAGTGATAAAACCGATTTTGTAAGCCTACTTGCCACAGTATAGATTCCAACTGCTTCTGAATCAAGGATATACCCTAGCATCGTCGAATCCAAAGAAGTATAAATCGTTGAGGCAACGCCCACACCAAATATATAAACAATCGGTTTAATGTGTTTTTTGATTGAAAACGTTTGGGCATTATATTTCCAACGTATCTTTTTTATCCCGTATATCCAATTGAGGAGGCAGGTCGCAACTGTCGGCATTGTCAGAACAACCGCATATGCAGCCATATCACCGCTTTTTTTTACCAAAACAAACAATAGAACAACAGAAAGCAGTTGAAATGCTATCGACCTTTTTGAGATATAATCATAGTCTTCAAATACTGTGCATATCCATTCCGTATTCAGTCCTGTTGCTCCAATAAGTAAGCTGAACACTAAAAAAAGACTAGGTTGTGCACCTGTAGTCTTAAAGAAGCACAAAAATATTGCAAAAGAGAGATACGCCACGGTTGTCGACAAAAAACTGATTGTGACAATTTCAACACTGAACTCACCCAGTTTTTGAGGTTCATCGCGCCTTTGGGCACCTTCTCTTACAGCATAAGATGATATTCCAAGACCTGCGATCAGCGAAAAATAGGAAACCCATGACTGAGTATACTGAACGTCCCCTAGCCCAGAAGGGCCAAGAATTCGCGATACATACGGAATCGTTATAAGTGGTACTATGATTGAAACCATATTCTTCAGCATATAAACGCTAAAGTTTCTTGTCAATGATTTCTTCACGTTTTTTCCTCTTTTTCTGCCATTCCCAAAATACAAAAAACCACGAACTGTGCCCCGCCCCAGAAAAAGCCATGGATAACAGCCATAGAAACTGCCATTGAGGCAACCATTCCGATACACAGACGCTTTTCATATCTCAAGATATTAAGTTTCATATAGCGATGAATCATCGTCAAATAATAGCCAATAGTTAAAGCCATCCCGCAAATGCCGCCCTTGATTAATGTGGTGTAATAACCATTATGCAAATACGGCAAGGCGGCTTCCGAGGTCACAAGGTATGCATAGCCTCCGACATCAACCGTTGATCCGAATCCTTTCCCAAATACTTGGGCAAAAATCGAGTACTGCGAAAATACTTTTTTTGCGCTGTATACTTCAAATCCACGCCAGTTGTTCACGATGTTATAATCCGACCAGCTATTTGATGCCGAAATCTCAGTTACTGAGTTCATGATTTTATCCATAAACGATGTCCACACATTCGGCAGAAGATAGGAAACAGCGATCAATCCAACAATACCCAGTAATATACATTTAATAATTGCCGACATCCGGTCATACTGGCTCGTGATGACAAGGCAAAGAAAAATCATTACAGTCGTTCTTGAAAAAGACAGCGCAAACGTTCCAAGTAGAACGATATCTGCTAACAAATCAAGAAATCTGCTAAAATAATATTTTTCTATGACCGAAGGCTTGAATAGACTCAAATAAAGCCCGATTGCAAGCGTAAATTGGGATACACCACCGGATGCAACAAAAGAGCTGAAATCCTCAGATGCTCCCTGATATCCGGAAACACGCTGCAACAATCCCCCTGCGGAAAGTATGACGGAATATAAGACTATTATTTTATAAACTGTTTTCGTATCATACTGGTTTGTTCGGATAATTTCTGACGCAGCAAACCAGTACAAAAAGAGGCTTGTAAAATCTATGATATCCCGCAGGTATGGCCAATAACCTCTTTCTGCTGAATTAAAGTATCCGGCTCCGACCGCAACAAGTATTAAAAAAAGCACCCAATAACAAATTCCACCCGGCATTTTCGGAAGCGAGAAATGCCGAAGATTCTTCAACGTATAAAAGCCGAACATCACTGCCAAGCATGCCCAAGCAATATAGCTTGGCAGTGCCGAAATAAGCAGCAGTGTCAGCAGGAGTCCGTATCCCTTTCTTTGAGCATATTTGCCGTTTTCCACGGTTGTTTTCACCTCCTGAAAAGACGTTTGATCTCTTTTATTACCATCAGCTCCAATGTGCCGAATTTATATAGCACGCTTGCCATATGAATTTCGAATTTTGACGCATCACAATATTTTTTTAGATATGTCAATGTACTCTTCAAAAGCTGTTCTCGCTGACCTTTCACATTGTAGCTTTTGGAAATCGTAACACTGTGGTTATGAAGATAGCTTTCTGAAACATAGAGTGCCGTTTTCTTTCCCAACGTCATCATTTTTCTCCCCAAAGTAGATTCCTCGCAATAGAGAAACATTTCCGAGTCGTATCCACCTACTGAAAGGAACACGTCTGCATCGACCATCAGCAGAGAACCCGCAACACAATCCACAAATTTCCATCCACTTTGGGGCGTTGCTCCAAGCTTCCGCTCGCCGATCTTATCAAGGAGTATCGCACACAGCACCTCTCCATGAAGTATGGTCTCAACCTTTTCGGGAAGTAGCCAGCCAGACTTTTTCAGTTGCCCATCAACACCTCTTTGATTGGCAGATACCACTGCTACACTCCGGTCTTGTTGCATTTTATTTTGCAGCACAGAAACCAGCGATTCTTCAAATTCAACATCTGGGTTGGCAATCAAAACGTACTTTGCCCCATAGTGCTCTTTTGCATACTGCACACCAATGTTGTTTCCAAAGCCGTATCCACCATTTCGGGGCGATTGGCAAACTACGACCTTTTCGTTCGATATTTTTTCTAATTTCTCCAAAGAATGATCGGCGGAGCAGTTGTCAACCACTACGATATGCTCAATATTTTTATAATCTTCGATTTTTTTCACCAGAGAAATCGTCGTGTCGGCGTCGTTATAGTTCAAAATAACACAAGCCGTGCTTTCAATGTTTTTCATACGATACTATCAATCACTGTTTGTATATAATTTTTTACACCGGCTGCCGAATGCACTGTCTCCAGCCTTTTTCGTGCCGCCAGTCCCATCCTGTTCTTTTCTGTCTGGCTCATGCAGAGTAGTTTTTGCATTCCCACCCAAAATGCGTCCTTGGCCTCAGAAGGGGTTTTGCCATCAATATTGACAAGGATCGCACTTTCCGGTGACAGTGTGTCGTGCATTCCATTCAAATCGTATGCGACGATCGGCTTTTCAAAGGCCATTGCCTCAAGCAGTGACCATGGTGCGCCTTCTTTTAATGACGGAAATACAAAGGCGTCACATTCCTGTACAGCTTTCAGCAGATTCGCTCTTGGAACATTGCCATAGAACACCACATTGTTCTGAATTCCATACTTTTTTACCAGATCTTCAGACTCTGCACGTTCGTCACCATCGCCCAGAATATGCAGTCTGCAATCAGGATAGTCCTTTTTTATATCCTTCATAATAGAAACCAGCATCGGTATGTTTTTTATATCGATGATTCTTCCAGTGTAAAGGAGATTTATCCCATTGCTCTTTTTTAACTGCGCCGCCAGAGCTAGGTCAAAACAAAAATCTTTCTCCATATCAACACAGGCTTCCAGATGGACCTGCACTTTATCCTGCATATCCTGTGGGAACAGTTCTTTTGTCGCCTGTGTTCTCGCAATGATGAGCGCAGCCTCCTTTGCAGGCTTCCATATCCACGGGAGAAGTTTTATGTGCTGTCCCATCCAATATTTCAGCATATGAACACACCGTTTCTTGAACGGGAACTCTTTCCAATATTGTTTTGGGACCTGTTCGGCACCACCGACCGGCCCCCAGATGAACGGAAGGCCAAGCTTATACATATATGTAGGAAGGAACATATTTCCGAATGTAATGCTCCAAACGTAGTCGAACTGCATTTCTCGGCAATACTTTTTTGCATACCGGAATGCGGTGTGCTGCCACGCAAGATATTCAAGATAAATCGTGAGTTTTCTTAACTTTTTTGATGACGGTGCATAAAGAAAGTGCAGAGAATCTTTCAGTTCTTCTGGAATGGCTGGCTCTACATACTTTTTCATTTTGCTTCTTGTCAAGACCCACACGTCCTGAGTCTTTGCTGCCTGTACAGCCCAATTCCATCCGACACCAGGTTCGCTGCCTTTGCCGGGCTGGCAGGAAAAGGCGACCAATAATATTTTTTTCATATTCTGTAAATATCCTCTGCTATTGCCTTGCTGTGCTTCTTCATCGAGACAGCGTCCTCACATATTTTTACATTGTAGTTATAATTCTGGATCGCGTTGGCCAACGATTCTGCATCATTGTGCCTGAAGATGTTTTCCTGCGGCAGGTACAGTTGCGCACCTACCAGATCGGAGCAAACCACGGAGGCACCATTCGTCAGCCCTTCCTGCACAACAAAAGAAAATGTTTCCATGCATTTACTGGGGACAACAAGCAGATGGTTGGGGTGCTTCCAGACCTCTGCTTCATTTTCTTTTGTAAATCGTCCCATGCTATGGTATCTTTTGTCCTTGCACAGCCCGGTAAAATCTGCGCCGTACAGCCACAGGTTCCAATCTGAAAAACCCTGTGCGTCAAGGATCTCCAGCGCATGAAAAAGCACATCTACTCCCTTGAAGGCATCCATACCTCCAAGAAAACTGATGTCCAACGGTTTTTCCCTGTCGTTCTTTAGAGCTTTGCATTTCAGTCCTGCATGGGTGATGGGAACCATCTTATATCTGAATTCCGGATAGACCTTTTTGTATGTAGTAAGCGATATCTCACTATTGGCATGGATCAGATTGATGCATCGCATCATTTCAGCGTAATAATCAAGCAGTTGTTGATAGGCATCTGCCGTTGCCTGCGGAGCCGGAGTACACTGTGCCCTTTTAGCATTATGCTTTCTCTGGCTTGACCGGAGACGCTTAAAAAGAGTAGAATATTTTAGCCTTGCATAAACAGAGGACTGCATCAGATACTCCTGCTTTTGGGTCAGTCCTCGTCCCGCGTTACAGACGACACATTTTTCAGGGCAGCTTCCCGTACACTGCTCGCCGTTGCTATCAAGCAGGATGCACAGCGGGCAGAACGGATAATAGTCATGTGTCGTGTAAACCATCCGTAGGTTCAGCTCTTTTGCGGCTTCAAACAATTCCTTATGAAAGCCCTGAAGGGTGTGGACATGGATAACATCTGGTTTTACATCTTTAAGAAAAGACCTGTAAACCTCCTTGTCGCACGGTTTCATGTACCGTTCCGGTGCAGAAATGCCATTTGTAAGCGGTAGTGGAAGGGGATTGATGATTTTGTATAGCGAAAAACGGGCGTCCTTCTGCCTGACGATTTTGACCTGCGTAAAAAACGAGAATTCCCCCGGATATAATAACAAAACATCCTGTCCATCCTCGACTTGCTGCTGCATCAGATCTGCACAGTAGCGATTCAGTCCCCCTGTGCGAAACGGCGGAAGTCCAAGTGAAAGGTGCAAAACACGCATAAAATTTTAACTCTCCTAATTTAAAAAGAAAAATCATCTCAAAAAGACGCTTTCGTATTCCTGCACGATTTTTTTCCAGCTATAGGCATTCTGCACCCGAGCAGTGCTCTTTTTGTCCAACTGTTCAATGGTGTCAGCATCCAATGTATCTGCCTTTTCCAGCAAAGTTGCCAGATTTCCCGGCTCTTTACTCCAATACAGAGCACTGTCTTCGCCAACTTCTTTGTTAAAGCCAACGCCCAAAAGCAAATTCAACCGAGTACTGGCAAGTGCCTCCAGCAGACTGGGATTAGTGCCACCGACTTCGTGACCGTGTAGATAACCGTAAGCTTCTTCACGGATTTTTTTCAGCAGGTCCTGATCATAGACCGTGCCAACAAATTTGATACGCTTATCTTTCTCAAAACCGGTTTTCTCACGAAGCTGCTCATAGAACTTGTTATGCTCTACGTTTGTGATAATAACGAGGTCTTTTTCAGTCTTGCTACGCATAAACTCTGTGATCATAGTCTCATAGTTGTTCTCCGGAACAAAACGGCCAACAATCAAATAATAATCACCGCGGTTGACATTGAACTGCGCATACCACTCGTTCAGCTTTTCCTCATCGCACTGAGAGCGGTCGGTATATGCGCCGTACGCAATAAACGTGGTATCCTTCACCCGACTGCCATAAGTATCTTTGATGTATTTCTCAATATTGACAGAATCGCAGATTGCCAAATCGCTGTTCTCGACCAGACACTTTTCGCAATACCGCAGAAAAGCTTTGGCCGGAGCGCTCCACTTACTGCGCTTCCACTCCAACCCATCTGGGTTGCAGTAAACCTTTGCGCCAAGTTTGTGCAACTTTTTGGCATGCGGAATCAGCAAAGGTCCAATTCTGCATCCCAGAATACAGACGATTACTTTCTCCTGCGGATGCTGTTTTGCCCATTCTTCCACCTGATTCAGAACCAGACCCACATGGAAAATGCGTCCGGGAGCGCCGGGTAGCGGAACGCGAACATTAAAGCAGTCTGCATCATTGTGCTCGAAATGTTTTTCATCATTATTCATGCAGGAGACATGATACTTTAGCTCCTTAGACTGTTTACCTGCTGTCAAATTCTCGACAAAGGTTTCAAATCCGCCATACTGTGCCGGAATACCTTTGCTGCCTACAATAAAAACATGTGTCATAGATTACACCTTTACCATTCCAATTTTATTCACTTGCTGTTATCTTCTTTGAAATACTCAATCAGTACCACTAAACTTCCAGAAATGAACGCGCCCACATCAAAGAACAGTGCCATCACGACCGAAAAGACTGCCATTTCTCTATACCCTGTATATTCTTTCTCAAAATAATTGATGGCTCGTTCCACATCTGTCAGCTCGGCAAAAAGGAGCTTCTGCAACCGGATTGCTTCGCTCGGAATCTCTGTGATTTTGTTGTCTACTGTGCTCTCTTCCGCTTCTGTACCGACTGGCTCATTTGGCAGAAGACTCACGCCGCTTTCCAGCGCATAAAACGCATCATTTCGTGCCGCTATCCATTTGTCCTCTTTGACATACGAAACATTGCCAACACTCTTTTCCTCGTCTTCATCCGAAATCACGACGTAAATGGTTCCAACAGCTTCGTTGTTGAATTGCTCAAGTCCCTGTTCAAGCTCAATGTATTTACGATATTCCTTCAGATTCTCACAGAAATTCTGGACGCTCTCTAATACTTCCGACGGAAGTCCCTGTGCAGATGCCCAGTTGTTAATCTCCGTCAGTAGAGTCTCAACCTCCTTCTTCGCATCGTTCTGTGTACCGCTGGACTCCGCTTTGATTTTAATTTCATTAATTCTTCTCAAAATTGCATCTGCTGACTGAATCGTTGCTGCACTTGAGTTGCTCTGAGATGTTTGCATCATTGCCATATTGTTCTGCTCAATATAGGCGTATGCATTTTCCAGCTTACTCTCTAACTTTCTGAATTTATCTCTCAGTCTATTCCATGAGGTCTCTGTTTTCAAAATATGATCTTTTAGTGCCTGATTCTTAACAGAAAGCCCCTCTATTGTATTGAACACTTCATTCAATGTTCCTTCTGCGTTGGTACTTACTTTTCCATATAAATCGATGTAACAATCCCTTATTACAATGTAGTCTACCTTCGACCATGTCTGACTGTCTTTATTCAAAATCAAATCTAATTTTGATAATACATCGTCTAAATCGTCCGCTTTTCCTTGAAGAATAGCGTTGTTATCCAGAAGTGTATCCATATTTCTTTGATCCCCGGACGATAAATTCGTTACATCTACAAAATCTGTCATTGTTTCAAACGTTATTTTATCCGTTATATTCCGCACGTCTGTCAGGAAGAGTAGCAAATCTGAATTTTTTTGTATTGTATCTGTATCCTGTTGAAGTTGAACTGCCGCTGATAAACCATTGGGATCATTGATTGCAGCTTTCATTGCCGAATAAAGTGCTGTGCCTCTACGTCTGTTTTCACTTTCCAACAGATTTGCGGTCTCTGTAAAATACGTCCGGGCAATCGCTTCATTATTTTCAGTCCGAGTCTTTTCGTACGCCTTTGTAACAATAAACGAGTAACTAAACAGAGATGACATTGTCAAATATCCCGTAGTAATCAGGACCAAAAGACAACTTGTGATTCTTTTGGCTAAGCTTGGCCACTGCAATTCCTTTACTGCAAAAATAAATCGCAAAAGAAAGAAGCTGAGAAACGCCAAAGTTACCTGTACGGCTATGGATGCCGGATATGCAAGCCACCCACCAAACACGACATTCTTCATACCATTGGCTGTCGTGTAGCAAGAGATTACTGAAAGGATTCCAGCCCCATTTGTCAGTGCTTTTTTTGCATTTTTTAGTATTTGGGAGTCAAGTTTGGGTGCACTGACTTTTCGCTCATCCACTATGCCGACTACACACAAAATGCTCCAAATTGCAGTAAAAACAAGCATTGTTGCCAGTAGAATAAACGCATCTACTGTTTTTTGGAAGCCAATGTAAATGATCAGACTAATGTCAGCAAAGCACAAAACTGCTCTAAGAACAGCCGTAGAAGATTGTTTTCCTAATATACTATTTTGAATTTTTTCATTGCAAAGTGATAGGAGTTTTCCACTAAATAACAGGGCTAGAAATATAACGATACTTAGACATTTGCAAAATACATACACTCTCCTTCACCCCTTTTCAAAATCTCTTTTTTAAAACAAGTTATTTTTTGTCGAGATTATCTGTTTTTTTCTCTTCAATTCCAAACACACCTAAAATCGCCTCAATGTAATCGGTTGTTGCAAATCGGATAAGGCCTATTCCCGATTTTAGCAGTCCAAGTGCTATTTTTTGTATATCCGAAAAAAGTGTTTTACACTCTTCTCTTATCTCATTTTCGAGATTATTCGTTTTTTCCGTATCAGACGGAACAGACAACATTATCAGGAACAGCCAGATTACAATAAAAAATATTGCTAGTGCGACCAAGGTATTACTGAAGCCACCCTCAACCATTGTTTCCAAAAGAGAATCGAATGGATTGATTTCTTTCAGCCTTGGTAATGCAATAAAAAATATGATTTCTATTATTACCGCAAGTAATGCTTGCGGATGACCAAATTTCTTACTATTGAGGTATTTACAAATTTTCTGGATAATAATGGCTGCTCCTGCTGCAACAAAAATCACTGTGCTAGCCATCGCAAGCGGTGTGCACTTTTCAACAATTAGTTGGATGGAAGTACTTTCCCGAAACACTTCCTTATAGCCTTTAAAAATCTCAAAGTCCGACAACCAATTACTCTGTAATATTGCAAATATAAATACTGTAAAGATAGGCAATAGCAAAATAAATATTGCTACTCCTATAAGCTTTTCCTGCGAATTTGTTTCCGTTTCCTGTGACTTTTGTGAGTCACTTAGTTCATTGATATTTTCACCGGACGGCGTTCTATCCACCCTCCGACCTATATCGTCAGCGGCGGATACAACCTTTTTCGCATATTTTTCTTCTTGTGCCTGTGAATCTGGATATCTTTTTTCAGTCGGTTTACTTATCGAACGCAAGCCACGATTTTTTGATCTTGTCGGCTGAAAAGTCTTATATATTTTTTGAATAAATGCTGTAGCTACTGCTGCGGCTACGAAGATAAGTCCAACTCCAGCAAGAACTCCAAAGTCCGTTTTTGCAATAGTTTCCAAGGCCCATTGCACTACGCTTGTCAAATCGTCAATATGCTTTTTTATTACATCCATGCTATATATGCCAGAGAGCATAACTAACATGCAGCACACACTCAAGCTTCGTATTTCTCTTACTTGTTTATCTACTTCACTTGATTCATTTTTCAGTAAATAAACGAGATAGGCTACTAAGGCCACCGAACCGATTAGCCAAATGCTTTCTAAGAAATCGTACAGTCCTGCAAAAATGACAGTCAGTACATGCAGTATTCCAAGTTGATTTGTAAGGTAAGAAAAGCCATGATATCCCAAAATGGTGGCAATTTCAAAAAAAGCCCCAGCAACAAAAAGCATCGTTTTCTTGTCGTATTTGAATTTCATCCTCGCTCAGCCGCCCCTCACAAGTGTAATGTCCCACTACACGTTCTGAAATTCTTTTGTCTCTACATCGCAGTTTAATTCTTCCTGTGAAATTAGTTGACTTTCTTTCAACAAAACAATACTCTCTCGCCGGAACTCCGGGTCGATTTTTCCATCTACCACGCCTTTGCGTCCCAGCACGACCTGAATGCTCTTCCAAATGACCTTCAAATCAAATTTCAGGCTAACATTCTGGACGTATTCCCGGTCATAGTAGACTTTGTCGTACACATCCACCGTGTCACGGCCGTTGATCTGTGCCCAACCAGTAATGCCCGGTGTTACCTGATACACCCCGTACCAGCGACGCAGAAAACGAATCTCACGTTCCGTATACACCAGCGGACGAGGGCCAATCAGGCTCATTTCGCCACGAACTACGTTTGCCAGCTGCGGCAGCTCATCAATGCTGGTGTCGCGTAAAAAACGTCCCACTTTGGAAATGTACATCTGCGGATTTTCCAAGTCTCCGGTTGCCACATTTTTAGGTGCAGAACTCTTCATCGTCCGGAACTTGATGATATTGAAGCAATGAGCCCCCTTGCCCACGCGCTTCTGTAAAAAGAAGATAGGCTCATCCGGTGCACTGACTTTTTGTGCAATACTTACCGCCAAAAACAAGGGTGAAAGTAAAATCAGCGCCAGCGCTGCCAGAACACGGTCGATTACAGACCTTACCGCAAGGTATTTCTTTTGCTTTCGATTCAAATGGACATAATACGGTCCAAAATCAACGTGATAGCTCAATTCTTCCATGTTTTCCTCACACTATCATCCTGCTTTTGCAGGTTCTACCTTTTCTTTTAATTTGAGACATGATTTTTGAGATTTCGGGATTCTAGATTCCCACCGCATCCCAATCTCATCCAGCTTTGCAATCCGCTCCTCTGTCAAAACAGCGCCGCTTTTTTCAGGATTCTGGCGGGTATACCGCTGCCGTTTGACCCAATTTCCGAGGTTGTAACCGCCCGGTGACACATATTCTGCTGGGACGTTCAGGTCGCCGTGGGCATCAAAATAGCGCTTTGCCTCCTGATACCCCTCGTTCCACTTGCGGTCATTGCGATTGCCCCAGTACATCCCGATCCGGCTGAGCCGCTCGACCTGTTCCTCCGTCAGTTTTCCTTTCGGGTACGCCCATTGCTGGCTTTCGACCCATTGCCCCAGCCGTTCGCCAGCCGCTGTCACATAGGAACGTGGGATATTCAGGTTGCCGTTTTCCTCATAATAAGCCGCAGCCAGCGCATAAGCCTTTTCCCACTTGGCATCGAAAATGTTCCACACCATGCCGATCTCATCAAGCTGTGCGATGCGTTCTTCCTTCAGTCGGCCGTTCAGCTTTTGCTGCCGGGTCTTGATGATCCACTGTCCTAAGGGATAGCCGTCCGGGTCTACATATTTTCCGGGCACCATCAGGTTTCCGTAGGTGTCGTGGTATTTCTTTGCGACCTCAAATCCATGCTGCCACGCAATTTCCTTCCGGTTGCCCCAGACCATGCCGATGCTGTCCAGCCGTTGAATCTGTTGTTCGGTCAGGATGCCTTGAATTTGTCCCTCGCGCACACGACGCTGAGTGACCAGCCACACGCCAAGGCTCAGACCGCCGGGCGTGGTATACAGTTTCGGGACATTCAGGTTGCCGTGTTCCGCATAGTAGATGCTTGCCTCGGAGAAGTAGTGCTCCCAACCGGACGAAAGGCTCGCCTGCAGCTGCTCGAACAGCACCCGGCAGTCATGCACCTGCTCGATGACCTCGAATCGCTCGGTGACGATCCTATCGCCCTCACCGTTGGCATAGAGCCGGTGGACCGCCTCCTGCATCTCGCCTTGCAAACCGGAAATACTGGTCAAGCCCTCGAAATTGTTGACAACATCTAGGATAAGCGGCGTTGTATTATCCCCAGCGGTCAGGGCACGTCCTATCTGCTGCTTGTAGATAATGGGCGAAATCGTTGGACGGAACAAAATGACACCGGAAATGCCCTCCACATGGACGCCCTCGTTGAGCATGTCGATGCAGAACAGCAGCTTCAGACGGTCGCTTGTGTCCGTTTTGAAGTCCGCAAACGTCTTATCCGTATTCGGGTCATCCGAGTAGGCTTCGTACACCACCACATCTGGGTTGACCCCAGAGAACCACTCCGGCACATGGGAAATCATTTCGTCCATATGCTCCTTGTTTGCGCAGAATACGATGTATTTTCCACTTGTCTGCGTGATATGATGTTGAAAGACAAGATCAAGTCCGTCTGCCTGTTCCAGTGCGCGGCGCAGCGCGTCCAGATATTTCTGATTCACATCCTGAATGCCCGGTGCCCGCAGGTTGTCCACCCGTGCCTGATACTTTGCAAGCGTTTTCTGGTACTGATAAACTGTGGTCACATATTTCGGGGCAGGCAAAATGCCCCTGACGACTGCTTCGCCAAGGGTCATGTCGCTCGCCGTATGCCCATCAAAGAGCTCTTCGGCCATGTCACGGTTATTATCCAGATACCGGATGTTTGTTGCCGTCAGCCCCAGAAGCTTTGCCTCCGGGCACAACTTTAATAAAGCCACCGTGCTTTCGCCCCAGCATTCCGCACCGGCACGGTGGAATTCATCGAGTATAATATAGGCAGGCTTCTGCGCTGCAATTTTCTCCAGCTGCGCCTGTGTACAGCACATCAGTTTGGCATAGGTATAAAAGAGAACGTTTGCCAGCGGAAAATCCGGGTCGTTCCTTTTCAGGCTCTCCAGCTGGGTCTTAAAGATATATTCACTTGGAGAAAGCCAGATTACGACCTTCTCTGGGTTGTCCTCGATCAGCTTGAACGCAATGTAGCTCTTTCCGGTGCCGGTGGGATGAACAATGGCAGCCTTGCCGTACTGCTCCATCATCCGGACTGCCGCATGATATGCTTTTTCGTTGTGCTCAAACAGGCGCAATGCCACCTTGTTCACCCCTTCCCGCATAAAGGGGTATCTCTCATTTGGTTAATGGAAGATACCATGTGTTTGACAAATCTTGTTATTTTAACCATTCTATTTTACCATTGAATTACCATTGAGTAAAGAGGGTTCGGCATCATTTTGTACCCCCCCCCGGAGAATTTTCAGCGATATAGTCAATCTTTTTGTGATTTGTTGTCCAATTTGTTCAGATAATCAACCACAACTTCAATTTTCAAATCATTAGTGGTCAATAAGGTGTCAGCAGGAGGCTTTATATGGCAAGACGCGGTGAAAACATCCGAAAGCGCAGCGATGGACGGTGGGAGGGTCGATATATCAAAGGCCGTTCTGCGGACGGAAAGCCCCGCTGGGGCTATGTATATGGGGCGACTTATACCGAAGTAAGGGAAATCTCTGCCCGCAAGAAAGCAGAGTACGGTATTTATAACCTGAACAGCACCGATATTACTTTTTCGGAAATTTCAGAGCAATGGTTGTATTCTGTCCGGCAGGGTGTAAAAGAATCGACTTTCGCACACTATCAGTATACTTTGCGACATTATCTCCAGCCTGTTTTCGGGAATTTCAAAGTGAGTGCTTTAAGCGAAAAAATTCTGGAGCAGGGACTTTTGGCAGTGATAACACCAGCCAACGGAAAGCAAAAGCCTTTAGGGGTAACAATGGCACAGGAGTGCTTGTCGATGCTGCGGCGCATCTGCAAGTATGCAGCACATTTTCATCTCATTCGCCCTTTAGAGATCACGGTAAAACTGCCACAAAAATCCTCAAAAGTACTGCTGCCGTTTACCATAGAAGAACAAAAGAAATTACAGTCGTTCGTGATGGATTCTCCTACGCCCCGGAAAATAGGTCTACTGCTTGGTTTTCAGTTAGGGCTGCGTATCGGCGAGATTTGCGGATTGAAATGGGGCGATTTTGATTTATCGGCAGGAACTGTGACGATCCAACGGACAGTGACTCGGATTTCTTGTGGAAATGGCCACACAAAAGTCGTCGTTCAATCCCCCAAGACCCAAAACTCCCATCGTGAGATTCCCATTCCAAAATCGCTGCTTCGTGTTCTGAAGAAGCTGTCGGAAGATTCCAGCAGCGGAACTTGGTTTCTATCTGGCAACGAGGAAAAGCCAGTCGAACCTCGATGCTACCGTAAGAGCATTCACGGCTATCTGAAAAAAGCCTGTGTCCATCAGGCGCACCCTCATGCGCTCCGTCATACCTTTGCAACGACCTGCTTGCAGGCGCATTGTGACATTAAAACCTTGAGCGAACTGTTGGGTCATGCAGATGCAGCAGTCACGTTGAAAAAATATGTTCACTCTGATATGACACGCAAACGACGAGAAATAAATCGTGTTTTCGAAAACTTTTAAGGGGGCGATTCGTGGTCGAGCGCTTGTGAAACGTTCGATAAATCGCAATTTATTGAGTGCTTTCTTCCATTAACCAAATGGAGGATACCTTTTCTTGTCTTTCTGTCGGTTGATTTTCGTGGCAAAATTTCGGGAATATCATTCTTGAATATACGGTGCGCCGTACACAAAAACAACCTATTTCCGCTAATATCTACAAAAAAGGAGAACAGACATATGATATTAGCGACCGATGAGGATACAAAAGTAAAAGATGCCGTTGCATTACGTTTCAAAGAGCTTTGCGAGGAACGCAACATAAGTCCCAATGCCCTTGCTGTCCGTTCCGGTGTCACTCCGTCCACCGTTTACAGTATGCTTGATTCCTCTCAACAGAGCGTCACCGTTCCAACCGTCAAAAAATTGTGTGATGGCCTTGGAATTACGCTTGTAGATTTTTTTAACGCCTCGATTTTCACTGCAATCGATCAGGAAATCCGATAAATAACACATTGACATCGGTTTATGTACCCTATTGGAAATGCACCAGCATTGTACGAAGCCGCTGCTATTTATCAATGCCTGCATTATAGCCCTGACGTTTTTCTTCTTGCCCTATAACATAGAGATTTTTCTCTGTTATTAAAGATGCACTGCGCTTTTTGCGCTCTGCCCGCCTTCCACCATTGAAAACGAAAGGACAAAAACATGAAAAGGAGAATCATCGAGTACAAACCAAGTCCCGGCAAACAGAATCTGACCCGCCGACTGTATCTTTGCGCTCTGACCTTGTGGCGCAGCTTGTGGCTGCCTACCTGCTTGGTCGGAGGGCTGGCATATGATGTATTATGATCAGTTCAACACCGGAAAGCGTATTCAAAAGCTGCGCAGAGAGCGCTACCTGACGCAGGAAGAACTGGCCGTCCGCTTGAATGTCAGCGACCGCCACCTCCGCAGTCTTGAGAGTGGGGAGTATATTCCTTCTATTGACCTTTTCATCGAGATCGCTGCATTTTTTGATGTAACACTGGATCATTTGATTATGGGAAAGTCGTTATCTGACCAAGAAGAAAGCTTACGAAACAAGTTGCAGCAAAAGCGTTTGACAAATCAAAAGCTCCGTTTGAAATTGCAGCGTATTATGCAGAAACTGTCTGCAATCGCTGAAGAACTTTAACTCTATATAAAATCGCGCCCCTCCGGGCAGGCAGCATTGCGCTGCTTGTTCAGAGGGGCGTTTTTTGTTTTTGTGCTCAAAAAACTTTTTTGAAAAATTTCAATTTTATCGTATTTTTTGCAAAAATGAAACATCGACTCAACGTTATTTTTGTGTCAAAACCGGAAGCATCACTTCCGGTTTTTTAAGCCAAAAAACCGGAGGTACGACCTCCTAAAAAAGCATTCAGTTTTCAGGTACACTATGGTCACAGCAAGGGCAACACCCCAGATGGGGAGAAGCCCGAAGCTGTAAGACGTACCTTGAAAACTGAATATCATTCCCTCGGACAAAACAATGAAACTTCCGTAATTCGCGGCCCGGCCATAAAGAAGGCGGGGTGGCTGAAAGGCCAATGACGGTGTGGGCGAAACTCCCCACTAACCGAGGTGCATTCCAAACCCACCGGGCGTCGAGGACAAATAGGGTGGGACACTTAAAACAAAATCTTCAAAGCCCACCACCGGGATTCTTCTGAATCAAGGCAGTGGGCTTTTTCCATACCGAACATTCACTATAACGATACGGAGGTAATGATTATGAGCCGTGATTTTTCTCGCAAGACCGACGAATCGACCTTGACCACCCTCTGCCCCCGCTGCTTGGATGCGTTCCGCAATGCCCGTGGCATCCGTGTCCGCCGTGCAGACCCCAGACAGACCATTAAGGAGCCTTGCACCTACTGCCAGACCCGCTTTGGGTTTGACTATTACATCCAGCCCACCAGCCCGAAAACCACCTACTTTAAGAAAGGACGGTTTGATGATGAATCTGAATGCGCTTAAAGTTGACCCTGAATTTCAGGGCAAGATTCCACCGCTGACCTTTGAAGAACTTAACCAGCTGGAAGCCAACATCCTGCGGGATGGACGCATCATCAATCCCATCATCGTGTGGGAGGGGCTGATTGTGGACGGACACAACCGTTTCATCATCGCCAAGAAGCACCCAGAAATCCCGTTCACTGTTCATGAAACGGAGTTTGCAAACCGCTATGAGGCCATCATCTGGATTTGCAAAAACCAACTGGGGCGGCGCAACCTCACCCCGGAACAGAAGAAGTACCTTATTGGAAAACAGTACGAAGCCGAGAAGTTAAACCATGGCGGTGATCAGAAAAGTAACCTTAAAAAATCGACTGGCCAAAATGGCCAGTCGATTGACAAACGGTGGACACGTCAACGAATCGCCGATGAAAACGGTGTCAATGACAGCTTTGTAAAAAGGGCTGAGCAGTTTTCCAAGGGCGTGGATGCCGCCGAAAAAGCTGTTCCCGGCACCCGTCAGAAAGTCCTTACTGGCGAGGTAAAACCGACCGCTGCTGAGATCGCATCCGTTGCGCGCGCACCTCCCGAAGAACGTCCGGCACTGGTGGCTGAAATCTGCAAACCCAAAGACCAGAAGAAAGCCGCCATGACCAGAACAACACCGCCCCCAGCAGCCAAACCGCTTTCCGATTCCAGTACATCCGAGGAAGAATCTACGGACGAAGAACTGGTTCACACTCCGGCTCCGCAGGAGCAGACTTTTCCACAAGGAGCGAACGAACCGTTGAAAATCGACCGCCAGCAGATTCTTGAAATCGCAAACAGCCGCTATGTACCCAAACGACTTGCCGATGGGACTGCGATGCTTTGCGAGGTATCGGGAGCCGCCAACAGTATGATGCGTCGCTGGGAAAGCGTTTTCCGGGAATATCCCGACATTCTGTCCGATGCAGGGAACCGTGCATCCGTAGGACGAACGATTCAGAAATTGAGAGATTACCTGAAAAATCTGGAAGATAAGATGGAGGAACTGCTATGAAGAATATGAACTGCGTCAACACCATGCCTGAGATCATGCCCGAAATCACAGATGAAGCAATCATCGAAGCCCTTTTCGCTCAGCGGCCTTACGAAGAAAAGGTCATCAACAGTGCCTTTCTCGAAATCCCTGCGGAATATCAGCGCAAGCTGAACATTCCCAATGTCGAAAAGATGTCGGCAGAGTTCACTGAGCTGATTGCCAACCCGCCCAAGGTCAGTTACCGGGACGGTCACTACTTCGTCTTTGACGGTCAGCATACCATCGTGACCCGTCGGGCGATGAACGGCGGGCAGGATCTTCCGATCATCTGCAAAGTGTACGAGGGACTGACAGAGGAAGAAGAAGCCATGCTGTTTTCCCGGCAGACGGGCGTTTCCACGCCGCTGACCGCTGGCGCAGAGCTGCGCGCCGCTTTGGTGGGCAAAGACCCGGAATCTCTCGCATTCGTGAAAGCCACCGAAAGCACAGGTCTGCAGCTTGGTCTGGACAGCTACCGTGCTCCGTGGAAGATCATCTGCATCCGCACGGCTTTCAAGGAGTACAAAGCCTACGGCGCAGACCTTTACAAAGAAGCCCTGACCATGCTGGCAAAGGGCTGGGAGGGTGACCCCGATTCCCTCCGCTCCGGCATCCTGCAGGGCATGGTTCGCTTTGTGGCTCTGTATCAGGGCGAGTATGACCCGGAGCGTCTGGTGAAGCGTCTGCAAACCATTCACCCCATGACGCTGGTGCGTGACGAGAAATCCCTGAGCGGCACCGTCAGCTACAAGTATATGATGCTGATCCTTCGCACCTACAACGGCTCCAGCCGCCGCTTTAATCTGCCCATCAAGCAGTAACCTTACTTCTTCATGCAGGTCTCCTTTCACATCGCAGAAGCCGTCCGCAAGGGCGGCTTTTGCCTACATAAGCAAAAGGGGGTTGACTGCCACCGTATATGTAACAAAAGACTTTGGTTTTCTCCGGGGCGAGATCTACTATGCAGACCTTGACCCGCACTATGGCTCTGAGCAGGGCGGTAAACGTCCTGTTATTGTAATTCAAAATAATACTGGAAATAAATTTGCGCCGACTGTGATCGTGGCTGCTGTGACCTCAAAGGTCTCCAAAAAGCCAAAACAGCCCACCCATGTTCTCATTGACCGAAATCCAGCGTTTTCAAGACCCTCTATGGTGCTGCTGGAACAGATCTTCACCATTGATAAAGAACGCATACAGCGTCTCCTAGGGCAAACTACGCCGGACGAAATGTACCAGATCAACGAAGCCTTGATGAACAGTCTGGATCTGAACGGAGGTCGATAATATCAACAAGAACGCCTACTCTCCCCTTTCTCCCGATGTTTTCAGCATCGATGCAACTGCACTGAAGCTGATTTCCATTTTATTTGACAACGACCTGATCTCCGCTGAGGTCTATCATCAGGTCCTTAGCAGATATTCTGCGTAATGTCAAGGATGTCGCTGACACCGGCGACATCCTACATATTCCCTTCTCAATCTTCTATACTACGGGCAAAGGAGGTACAGCGATATGAACATCACGCAAAGAATGTACTTTGGGCAATTCCCATTGGATAAAGACCGTGACCGCCGCATTGTCTTTTACGGTCGTGTTTCCACCCAGCATGAAGCACAGGTCGATGCGCTTGGCAACCAGATGCAATGGTACGATGACCAGCTTCGGCATCATCCCAACTGGCAGGTCGTTGACCGCTATATCGACGAGGGCATCACCGGAACCTCCGTCAAAAAGCGCCCGGCCTTTATGAAAATGCTTTCCGATGCCAAATGCGGGAAATTCGACCTGATCGTTACGCGTGAGGTCTGCCGCTTTGCCCGCAATACCGTCGATACCCTTCAGCTTACCCGTGAACTCCGTAATTTCGGCGTAGAGGTCTTTTTCGTATCCGACAACATCTGGACGATGGACGGCGATGGTGAACTCCGGCTTTCCATCATGGCAACTATGGCGCAGGAAGAAAGCCGCAAGATTTCAGAGCGAGTTCTTGCCGGGCAGAAGATAAGCCGTCAGAACGGCGTGCTTTACGGCAGCGGCAACATTATCGGCTACGACCGGGATAAGGTCAACCGTACATACGTTATCAACGAGGAACAGGCTGCAACCATACGGATGGTTTTCACGCTCTATTCTCAGGGCTACGGGGAAAAGGCGATCGTCAATGAACTTTCCCGGCTGGGCCGTAAGGATGGGCACGGAAACGTCAGTTGGTCCTGTACAAAGATCAGCCGCATTCTTCGTAACGCAACGTATATGGGCTATGTCTGCTACAACAAGTCCAAGGTCAACAACTATCTTGAAAAGAAACGCATCAACAATCTGGACGAAACTTCCTTCGTCTATGTAAAAGGCAACTTTGAACCAATCGTATCAGAAGCTCTCTGGCATGAATGTGAGCACATCCGCAAGTCCCGTATTTCCAGCCTGCGCCTTCCTGATGGAGAAACAAGGCGTAAAGGAGCCAGAACTACTAAGAATCTGTGGGTGTCAAAACTTCGCTGCCGCTGCGGTTCCTCCTACCGCATTTTCAACTGGCGCAAACTGAAGGACGGAACGCCGGTCTTTGGCTACCAGTGCAATATGCGAACCGTCAACCCGACCCGTTCCTTTGTTCTGGAGCACAACATGACCCAGCAACTCAGTTGTGATGCCATTTCCATCCCGGAGTGGAAGCTGGAACTGATGGCGAAGAAGATCTTTGAAAAGGTCTGGGGCAATCAGAACAAAGCCATTCTCCGTGCCTGTAAGATGATCGAAAGCTGCCAGAACGGAAAAGCCGCCGCACGAATGTCTGCTGCGCCGATTCAGAGCAAGATTGAAAAAATCAAAAAGCGCAAGCTGAACTACGCTGCCATGCGTGCAGACGGCGAACTGCCAAGAGAGGAATATCAAGCCCTCTGCAAACAGGCAGATGACGAGATCGCCCGCTTGGAGCAGGAGTTGAAAGACCTCTCCCCTGCACCCGAACCGCAGACGGTTTCTTCGGACATGAAAGCGATCTACGATTTTCTCTCTCAGAAGGTCGATGTGCACGGTGCCTGCCTTGCTCCCGAATTGATTGACCAGTTCGTTGAAGTGGTCACCCCCATTGCCGATTACTCCTACCGCTGGAAGCTGAACACCGGCTGCAAGAAGTCCAAAGAAGAGCGCACCGATCTGATGGCTGTATCGGAAAAGCCCATCCTCACCTTCACCATCGACTTTGAAACCGCCAAGCGTTACCGGGAAGCCAACAAGATGCCCCACCAGTTCCGCCGTGCAGCGTGGACCGACCTGACCGTGGAGGTGTATCTGTGATGCTTCTGGAAAGCAGCTCTGTGTTAAACACAGTTCACCTCATACATGAGCAAATAAATAAGGCCCACCGCCAAAATTGACGGTGAGCCTTATTTTATGCTTGATTTTTAACGATAATTCGCTATAAAATCCTTATGCTCTCGGTTTTTTAATAGCAGCCTGAGCAGCAGCCAGACGGGCGATAGGCACACGGAAGGGAGAGCAGCTGACGTAGTCCAGACCAACGTTGTGGCAGAACTCCACGCTCGTGGGGTCGCCGCCGTGCTCGCCGCAGATGCCCAGGCCCAGGTCGGGGCGGGTCTCACGGCCGTCATGTGCAGCCATCTTGACCAGCTTGCCGACGCCGATCTGATCCAGATGCTGGAACGGATCGCTCTCGTAGATCTTGTTCTCGTAGTAAGCGCCCAGGAACTTGGCAGCGTCATCACGGCTGAAGCCGAAGGTCATCTGGGTCAGGTCGTTGGTGCCGAAGCTGAAGAACTCAGCTTCCTTGGCGATCTCGCCTGCGGTCAGGGCAGCGCGCGGGATCTCGATCATGGTACCGACCTGGTACTTCATGTCAACACCGGCAGCAGCGATCAGCTCATCAGCGACCTTGACGACAACGTCCTTGACGAACTTCAGCTCCTTGACCTCGCCGACCAGCGGGATCATGATGTGCGGGGTGATCATGTAGCCGGTCTCAGCGGAAACGTTCAGAGCAGCCTTGATCACAGCGCGGGTCTGCATAGCAGCGATCTCGGGGTAGGTAACAGCCAGACGGCAGCCACGGTGACCCATCATGGGGTTGAACTCGTGCAGAGATGCAACGACGTTCTTCAGGTCATCGAAGGTCATGCCCATGTCGGCAGCCAGCTCCTTGATGTCCTCGTCCTTGGTGGGCAGGAACTCGTGCAGAGGCGGGTCCAGATAACGGATGGTCATCGGGCGCTCACCCATGATGCGGTACATCGCCTCGAAGTCACCCTGCTGGAACGGCTCGACCTTGGCCAGAGCAGCCTCGCGCTCTTCCACGGTGCGTGCGCAGATCATCTCACGGACAGCCTTGATGCGGTCCTCAGCGAAGAACATGTGCTCGGTACGGCACAGGCCGATGCCCTCAGCACCCAGATCCACTGCCTGCTGTGCGTCACGCGGGTTATCAGCGTTGGTCATGACCAGCAGCTGACGAGCTGCGTCTGCCCAGCCCATGAAGCGGTTGAAGTTCTTGTTGCCGGTAGCGGCCACGGTTGCGACCTGCTCGCCGTAGATGTTGCCGGTGGAGCCGTCGATGGAGATCCAGTCGCCCTCGACGAACTTGTGGCCGTTGATCTCGAAGGTCTTTGCCTCCTCATCGATCTTGACCTCGTTGTCGTTGCCGCAGCCGGAAACACAGCAGGTGCCCATACCACGGGCAACAACGGCTGCGTGGCTGGTCATGCCGCCGCGGACGGTCAGGATGCCCTGAGACACCTGCATGCCCACGATATCCTCGGGAGAGGTCTCCAGACGGACCAGAACGACCTTCTTCATCTTGCCGGACTTGACCATCTCCTCTGCCTCTTCAGCAGTAAAGACGATCTGGCCGCAGGCGGAACCGGGAGAAGCTGCCAGGCCCTTGCCGACGACTTCGGCGGCCTTCAGGGCAGCGGCGTCGAACTGGGGATGCAGCAGGGTATCCAGCTGCTTGGGCTCCACGCGCAGGACAGCCTCCTGCTCGGTGATCATGCCCTCGTCCACCAGGTCACATGCGATCTGCAGAGCAGCCTGAGCGGTACGCTTGCCGTTACGGGTCTGCAGCATGTACAGGTGGCCGTCCTCAATGGTGAACTCCATATCCTGCATATCGCGGAAGTAGTTCTCCAGACGGGTTGCGATCTCAACGAACTGATCGTACACCTCAGGCATCTGATCCTTCAGGTGGCTGATGGGAGAAGGAGTGCGCACGCCTGCGACGACGTCCTCGCCCTGTGCATTGATCAGGTACTCGCCCATCAGCTTCTTAGCGCCGGTGGCGGGGTCACGGGTGAATGCAACGCCGGTGCCGGAACGGTCGCCGGAGTTGCCGAATGCCATCTGCTGCACGTTGACAGCGGTGCCCCACTCGTAGGGGATCTCGTTCATCTTGCGGTAAACGTTTGCACGGGGGTTGTCCCAGCTGCGGAACACAGCCTTGACAGCCTCGATCAGCTGATCACGGGGATCCTGGGGGAACGGCTTGCCCTCGTTCTCCTCATAGATCTTCTTGAAGATGCCCACCAGTTCCTTCAGGTCATCGGCAGTCAGGTCCACGTCGTTCTTGACGCCCTTGGCTTCCTTCATCTTGTCGATCTCGACCTCGAACAGGCTCTTCGGGACCATCATGACGACGTCGGCGAACATCTGCACGAAACGGCGATAGCAGTCGTATGCAAAGCGGGGGTTGTTGGTCTTCTTGGCCAGGCCCTCAACAGCCTCGTCGTTCAGGCCCAGGTTCAGGATGGTGTCCATCATGCCGGGCATGGACTGACGTGCGCCGGAACGGACGGAGACCAGCAGGGGGTTCTCGTTATCGCCGAAGGTCTTGCCGGTGATCTTCTCCAGGCCCTTGACGTGCTCGAAGATGTCAGCGGTGATCGCATCGTTGATCTGACGGCCGTCTGCATAATACTGGGTGCAGGCATCCGTGGTGATGGTAAAGCCCTGGGGAACCGGCATACCGGCGGCAGTCATCTCTGCCAGACCGGCGCCCTTGCCGCCCAGAGTATTCTTCATGGTGACCTTGTCGCCGCCGAAAGCATCATTGCCTTCGCTGAAGTAGTACAGATACTTTTTGCTCATGCGTTGTTTACCTCCCATTTTTGACCGTGATACATCTGCACACGGTCTCATCGCTTGCCTTGTCTTACTGAGTCGATGAACATTGTTTTGTGAATGCCTAACTATTATACCAGAAAATCCATCTCTTTCCACCGGGCAAAATCCCGAATTTGTTTGCTGTTTTTTATGCAAATCCCTTGAATTTTACTAAGTTTTCCGGTAATATAAAATGGGAGAAAGTTCGAGAGGTTTTTCGTTTTCTGACGCGGTTTCTCGCCCTGTTGGATACAACTTTCTATCCCTGAAATTTCAAGCATTCTTTTTGTCGGCACAATACTCCTGTTGTATGCATCTTTGGATATGCAGGCAACATTTTTCCGGGTCTTCCGGGAAGCGCCTGCCGCCGGGAGCGCGTGCCGGGAAGGGAGATCTTACATCATGGAAAACACGGTTTCTTCCGCTGCGCTGAATGCAGCGCGTGAGCAGCTGGATGCCGCCGAAGCCGCCCGCGACGCCATTCTGCTGCAGCACATTGCAAATGGCGTCATCATCGACAGCCGCACGGTGCAGATCGCACCGGACGTGGTCATCGCGCCGGGTGCCGTCATTCTGGCGGGCACCATCCTGCGCGGCAAGACGGTCATCGGCGCGGGCTGCGTCATCGGCCCCAACACCCTCATTGAGGACAGCATCGTGGACGAAGGCACCACTGTCAACGCCAGCCAGGTCTACGGCAGCCACCTGGGCCCCCACAACAACATCGGCCCCTTCACCCATGTGCGGGTGAACACCGTCACCGACTACGGCGTGCATCTGGGCGCCTACGTCGAGACCAAGAACTCCAACTTTGCCCGCGGCAACACGGTGAGCCACCTGACCTACATCGGCGACAGCGATGTGGGCAAGTACTGCAACTTCGGCTGCGGCACCGTCACCTGCAACTACGACGGCAAGGATAAGTTCCGCACCCAGATCGGCGATTACTGCTTCATCGGCTGCAACACCAACCTTGTGGCCCCGGTCAAGGTGGGCGATGGTGCCTACACCGCCGCCGGCAGCACCATCACCAAGGATGTGCCCGCACAGGCGCTGGGCATTGCCCGGGAGCGCCAGACCAATCTGGACGGCTGGGCAGAGCCCAAGATGGAAGCCTACATCGCCAAAAAGCAGAAGCTGGAAAACGAGCAGAGCAAGTAAACCTCTGCCGGAAGGGAGCTGCGTATGAAATCTGAAAGCTTTCGCAAGCAGGCGCTGAGCCTTGTCCTTTTCTTCGTGGCTGTTGCCGCCGTGTTTGCCTTGACCCGTCTGCGCAGCGACCCCGCCAAAAAGCCGGCCGAGTTCGTGGTGCAGCAGCTGCTCTCCTGCTCCTCTGCCGTGGAGCAGGCCGTGGAGCAGGCCGTGGATGCCGCCGCGCCCGCCGGCAGTGAACCGGGGCTTGCCGCAGCGGACACCGATGGGCTGTACGCCTTCCTTCAGGCGCAGCTGGGCGATGCCATGACAGCCGACTGTCTGAACAAAATCATGGCAAACCGACTGCCCACCCGCATCACCGCGCTGGCCGGGCAATCCGGCGACAAGCTGGTGCCCGCTGACCTCACCCTGAAAAAGCGCGCCGGGGCAGAAAACTGCTACGACTTTTCTGCCGCCCTGCTGACCGCTACGGACAGCACCGCCGCCGCGCAGGTGTCCGGCACCATCACCATGGTGAAGGAGGACGGCCGCTGGAAGGCCTCTGCCATCACACTGAACCTGTAACAAGCCCTTTTGCCCCTGTGCCCTGCGGCATGGGGGCATTTTTTGCTTATAATGTATATCTTTTTGTGCGCGCGTATGTTATACTTAGATGTTGTATCACACTATTATCAGGAAAAGGTATTATCATATCATGAATGAAAACGATATCTGGCTCATTGCAGGGCTGGGCAACCCCGAAGCAAAGTACGATGGCACCCGCCACAACGCCGGTTTTGCCGCGCTGGACGCGCTGGCCGACAAGTGGAACATCTCTGTGGGCAAAACCAAGTTCCAAGGCCTGTGGGGACAGGGCGAGGTGGACGGCCACAAGGTGGTGCTGCTGAAGCCTCTGACCTACATGAACCTTTCCGGCGATTCCATCGCCCCCATGGCGGGCTTTTTCAAGATCCCTGCCGACCATGTGCTGGTGCTGTGCGATGACATCACCCAAGCCCCCGGCAAGCTGCGCATCCGCCCCTCCGGCTCTGCGGGCGGACACAACGGCCTGAAGAGCATCATTGCCCGGCTGGGCGGAGAGAATTTCCCCCGCATCCGCATCGGCATCGGCGCAAAGCCCCACCCGGACTACGACCTTGCCGCATGGGTGCTGGGCAAGTTCCCGCCGGAGGACGCCAAGGCCATCGCCGACCGCTACGCCGACCTTGAAGCCGCCGCAAAGCTTATCATGGACGGTAAACTGGGTCTGGCGCAGAGCAAGTATAACGGGTAAAAATCATTCTCCCGCATCCTGACAGGAAAGGAGGTTTTTCCATGTACGAAGCCTTACTCAAGGCCACCCCGGAATATCAGAAGGTCGCCGCAAGCTTTGGCTCGGCAGGGCCGGCGGCGCTGTTCGGTCTGCCGCCCGCAGGCAGGGCGCTGCTGTATGCCGCACTGCAAAAAGACCTTGGCCGAGTGCTCTGCATCGTGACCCCCGGCGAAGCCGAGGCCACCCATTTTGCGGACGACCTCAAGGCGCTGGGGCTTACCGCAGCGGTGTTCCCGCCCCGGGACTTTATGCTGCGCCCGGTGGAGGGTGCAGGCCGCGAGTACGAGTACCGCCGCCTTTCGGTGCTGGGCGCACTGGCGGGCGGACGGCTGCAGGCCGTCTGCGTGCCCGCCGAGGCACTTTTGCAGTACACCGTGCCCCGGGCTGAGTTCATCCAGAATACCCTCACCTTAAAGCCCGGCATGGTGTATAACCGCGAAGCACTGGTGGCACGGCTGTTTGCCGCTGGGTATGTGCGGCGCAGTCAGGTGGACGGCCCGGGACAGTTCAGCGTGCGCGGCGATATCGTGGATATCTACGCGCCGGATATGCGTCAGCCCGCCCGCGTGGAGTACTGGGACGACGAGATCGACTCCATGTCCTCCTTTGACCTGCTGACCCAGCGGCGGGACGGCGCACTGGAAAAAATCTACCTTTCCCCTGCCCGCGAGGTGCTGTTCGGCAGCACCGCCGAGACTGCCGAGGCGCTGCGCGATGCCATCAAAAAGGCGCGCGGCAAGCACCGCACCGCGCTGGAAAAGGCCACCGAAGCCGATCTTTCCCAGCTGGATTCCGGCCTGATGCCGGAGGCCATGGATAAATATTACGGCATCCGCTACCCCGCCCCCGCCACGCTGCTGGACCATCTGGACGCGCCGCTGTTCATTCTGGATGAAGTTGGCGGCATCCGGGATGCCCAAAAGGCCACTGAGTTCCGCCGCAGCGAGGAGCTGACCGGACTGCTGGAAGAGGGCGTGCTCTGCCCCGGGCTGGATGTGCTGTACCAGACCATGGACGATCTTGTCATTGCCGCCCAGAGCAACAGCACCCTGCTGTGCGAGAACTTTCTGCGCGGGATGAACGAGTTCAAACTCAAAGACCTTATCAACGCCGAAGCCTTTGCCGCCCCCAACTGGAACGGCGACCTTGCCTCCCTGCGGGAGGACTTAGACCCGCTCATTGCCCAAGGCTACGCCGTCACCCTGTTTGCCGGTACGCCCAAGGGCGCAGCCGCTTTGACCCGCGACCTTGCCGACAAAGGCTATGCCGTGAGCATGAGCCGGGATGTGTGCCCCGCCAAGGGCGTTCTGCAGGTACTGCCCGGGCACCTGACCGCCGGGTGCACCTTCCCCTTTGCCCATGCGGCGGTGCTTTCCAGCCGCCGCCACGGGCTGGACGAGGAAGCCGCCGCCGAAGCCAAAAAGCGCAAGAAGAATAAAAACGCCCTGTCCAGCCTTTCGGACATCAAGCCCGGGGACTATGTGGTGCACCAGAGCCACGGCATCGGCATGTATGCGGGCATCCAGCGGCTGGAAGTGCAGGGTGCCATCAAGGATTACCTGAAGATCCAGTATTCCGGCTCCGATGTGCTCTATGTGCCTGTGACCCAGCTGGACCTGCTCAGCCGCTACACCGCCCCCGGCGACGAGGAAAAGGTAAAGCTGGCAAAGCTGGGCGGCACCGAGTGGCAGCGCACCCGCGCCAAGGTGAAAAAAGCCACCGAGGAGATGGCGCAGGAGCTGATCGAGCTTTACGCCCGCCGCCGTCAGGCCACGGGCTACGCCTTCCCGCCGGACGGCGACTGGCAGCGGGACTTTGAGACCCGCTTTGACTACGACGAGACCGACGACCAGCTGCACGCCACCGCCGAGATCAAGCAGGACATGGAAAAAGGCTACCCCATGGACCGCCTGCTGTGCGGCGACGTGGGCGTGGGCAAGACCGAAGTGGCCCTGCGCGCCGCCTTCAAGTGCGTGATGGGCGGCAAGCAGTGCGCCATCCTGGCCCCGACCACATTGCTGGCGTGGCAGCACTACAACACCATCCTCTCCCGCATGGAAGCCTTCCCCGTGAAGGTGGAGATGATGTCCCGCTTCCGCACCGCCAAGCAGCAGAAGGAAACGCTGAAAGGCCTGCAGGCGGGCAGCGTGGACATCGTGGTGGGCACCCACCGGCTGCTGTCCAAGGACGTGAAGTTCCACGACCTCGGCCTTGTCATCATCGACGAGGAACAGCGCTTCGGCGTGAAGCACAAGGAAAAGCTCAAAGAGAATTTCATCGGGGTGGACATGCTCACCCTTTCGGCTACCCCCATCCCCCGCACGCTGAACATGGCCATGAGCGGCATCCGGGACCTTTCCACCATCGAGCAGCCGCCCATTGAGCGCCAGCCCGTGGAGACCTTTGTGCTGGAGTACAACGATGTCATCCTTGCCGAAGCCATGAAAAAGGAGCTGGCCCGGGGCGGTCAGGTGTACTACCTGCACAACCGGGTGGACAACATCGAGTCCACCGCCGCCCATGTCAGCCAGCTGGTGCCCGGTGCCCGGGTGGGCATTGCCCACGGCAAGATGACCGAGGAGGAGCTGAACCCGGTCTGGCAGCATCTGCTCAACGGCGAGATCGACATTCTGGTCTGCACCACCCTGATCGAAACGGGCATTGATGTGCGCAACTGCAACACCCTTATCATTGAGGATGCCGACCGGATGGGCCTTGCCCAGCTGTACCAGATCCGGGGCCGGGTGGGCCGCTCCGGCCGCAAGGCCTATGCCTACTTCACCTTCCGGCGGGACAAGACCCTGACCGACATCGCCCAGAAACGGCTTTCCGCCATCCGGGAGTTCACAGCCTTCGGCTCCGGCTTCCGCATCGCCATGCGCGATCTCCAGATCCGCGGCGCAGGCAGTCTGCTGGGCCACAGCCAGCACGGCCACATGGAGGCCGTGGGCTACGACCTCTATGTAAAAATGCTGGGGCAGGCCATCGCCCGGGCCAAGGGCGAGCCTGTGCAGCGCGACAAGAGCGAGTGCCTGATCGACCTGCGGGTGGATGCCTACATCCCCGAAACGTACATTGCCGACGGGCCGGGCCGCATTGAAGCCTACAAGCGGATCGCAGCCATCCAGACCCCCGAGGATGCCGCCGATGTGCTGGACGAGCTCATCGACCGCTACGGCGACCCGCCGCCCTCGGTGAGCGATCTGGTCAACGTTTCCCTTGTCCGCGTACAGGCCGCTGCCGTGGGCGTGTACGAAGTGACCCAGAAGAAGGATACCCTAATCCTGAATCTGGAAACGCTGGACCTTGCCATGATACGCGGCCTGCTGCAAGCTTTCAATGGCCGTGTCACCGCCGGGGCGGGTACAAAGCCCTATCTCTCGGTGGTATTACAGCCGGACGAAAAGCCGCTGGAACTGCTGCAAAACATCCTGAAAGCTATGGCAGATATCCTGACTGGCACCGAACGCGAAAAAGCTCCCCAAACAGGGGGAGCTGACACGCGCAAACGTGACTGAGAGGGTTTTATAAAAACAATAAGGAGCAAAACGCATGAAAAAGAAACTGCTTGCGCTGGTATGCGCACTTGCACTGACCGTCAGCCTTGTGGGCTGTGCACTCTCCACCCCGGACACCGTGGGCAAGATCGGTGATTTTGAGGTGACCAGCGGCCTGTACCTGCTGGCGCAGTACGATGCCTACCAGCAGGCTGCACAGCTGGCGGACTCTGAGCAGGACACCAGCAAGGTGAATTCCTTCCTCAAGGCCACCATCACCACCGATGCCGACACCGGCGAGACCGCCGTGGTAAAGGACTATGTGGCGCAAAAGACCCTTGAGACTTTGCAGACCCTTGCCGCTGTGGATGCCCGCTTTACTGAACTGGGCGGTGAGCTGACCGAGGAGCAGAAGTCTGCCGCCGACAGCTACGCCCAGCAGCTGATGGATAACTACGGCGATGCCTACACTGCCAACGGCATCGGGCTGGAGACCTTGAAGCTGTTCCAGCAGCTGCAGTACAAGCAGGTCCTGCTGCTGGATCTTGTCTACGGCAAGGACGGCGAGACCCCTGTGGAGGACGGCGAGCTGACCGAGCATCTGGACAGCACCATGTACGAGATCGGCTTTATCACCGTGCCCCTGTACAACACCAGCACCTTCGCCTTTGCCAGCGATGACCAGAAGGCCGAGATGCTCTCCCTTGCCCAGAAGGCTGTGGACAGCTACAACGCCGCCGCCCCGGAGGACGCCTCCAGCCAGATGGCCGCCTTTAACAGCATCGCAAGCAGCGCACTGACCGATATTTGCGCCGTGCTGGATGCAGAGGTTCCCTCCACCAGCACCCTGCAGACCGACCTGCTGGGCGAGAGCGACCTGACCAATGCCTTTACGCAGGAGGGTGCCGCCGACACCCTGCGCGGCCTTGCCTACGGACAGGCAGCCGCCATCCAGTACACCGGCTACGCCATGATGCTGGCCGTCCGTCTGGATCCGTTGAGCGTTTCCACGCTGGACGCTCTGCGCAGCCAGATCCTGAGCGACATGAAGGGTGAGGAGCTGAACGATGCCCTTGCCGCCTACGGTGCCCAGCTGGACAGCACCCTGAGCAGCTCTGCCATGAGTAAGCTGCCCGCTGCCAAGATCGTGAACGCCAACAGCGCAAACAGCTGATAACAGTATAAAAATCGCAAAATGGGGTCGGGAAAAATCCCGACCCCATTTTTTATTAGGAACTTGAGTGAAGAAAAACCACCAGCTAAGCTGGTGGAATAAAAACGGCTTTAGCCCTAGACAAAGAGAAACCTCTCTGTAGAATAGAGTGTGGGTTTGCCAACCACATTCTAGGAACAGAGAGGTTTCTCTTTGAAATGAAAAATAACAAAGACATAGATAGTTTAAGCCATACGACATGGAGATGTCAATACCATGTAGTGTTTGCACCGAAATATCGGAGAATGGTGATATATGGCCAAATCAAAAAAGATATTGGTCAGATACTTCGCAAACTATGCGAGCAAAAGGATATTGAAATAATTGAAGCAGAAGCCTGCCCGGATCATATCCATATGCTGATAAGTTTTTCGCCGAAGTACAGCATTTCTTACGTTATGGGATATCTCAAGGGAAAGAGCAGCCTCATGATTTTCGACAGACACGCGAATTTAAAGTACAAGTATGGAAATCGGCATTTCTGGGCCAGAGGATATTTTGTGGATACTGTTGGAAAAAACAAGCAGAGAATCCAGGAGTATATCAAGAGACAGCTGGAACAAGACCAGATTGCAGACCAGTTAAGCCTTAAGGAATTCACGGACCCGTTTACGGGTAGCAAGTGAACCAAGGCGTAAATAAAAGGCCCCTTGAGGGGCCTGCCACGAGACAGGAATGCAGTTGGCAGACCCATTCGTGGCCCCTTAAGGGGCTTTGCTAGTATTATGCCCTTCTAGGGCTTACTCAAGCCACCGGCTTAGCCGGTGGTTTTGGCTATAGAACTACAAAGCAGACCCGGCAGGCTCTTTCGGAGCCGGTGCTGGGTCTGCTTTATATGTTAGAAAGTCAGGGAATGCCGCCAAGAAAACAGAGCCTTAGCGTACATCACTTCTCGTTCTCGTAGCTGAGGACAGCGTAGGGGTAGAAGATGTTGGCATCCAGGTAGCCTGCCCAGCGGCCGGGCTTGCGGGTGTAGTAGCCGATGGGAATATCGCCCCGGATGACGCCCTTGACCAGAATGAGCATATGGCGAAGGTACTCCACGCTGAAGGGGTTCAGGTTCTCCCAGTGGCCCGTCAGCAGCTCGTAGTCCACATCCTCGTTCCGCAGCAGCACCTCTGCCATGAAGTGCTCCAGACCCGGCAGATAGGTGTCGGTGGCAGCTTCCATCATGAACAGGTCGCCGGAACCAACGGCGTCACCGGTAAAGATGTAGTCCTTGTAGAAGAACACCACAGAGCCCTTGGTGTGGCCCGGCACGTCCACCACTTCCAGCTCCTCAGAGCCGATGCGGACCGTGTCACCGTCTACGATGTTCACCAGCTTCAGGTCCTCGGCGGTGAGGCCGAAGAACTTCTGCATGCTGGAGAGCAGGCCCTCCTGGTCATCGGGGTGGATGTAGGTGCGGCGGACCTTGCCGGACTTCAGCAGGGAGGGAATGCCCAGAATGTGGTCGCCGTGCTTGTGGGTCAGCAGGATATCCAGCTCTGCGTCAGGGTTGGTCAGCACGTTCTCCCGCAGGTAGGCGTAGAGGTCTGCTGCGCCGGAGCCGCCCATGGCGGTGTCAATGATCAGGGCTTCCTTGCCCAGATCCATTACCCACAGGGTGTCCATGCCAAAGTCCATGACACGGGTGATGTTGTACTTCACCGGGTAGTGGCTGAACATCATGTTGGGGTTCAGCTTGCCGTGCTGGGTCCGGGTCAGGGACTGGGTAAACATCCAGTTATAGGGAGTGCCGATGCTGTACACACGCTCCCATACCTTGTGGGGCTCCGGCATGGAACCGGCGGTAAAGCCCTCGTACTTCACGCAGGAGCAGCCGGCATCCTTCAGGGCCTGCACAGCCTTGGCAGTCTCGGCCTCCGGCATCTCCGGGTCATCCTTGCAGTGGTAGGCCCACACAGGGGTGTTCTTGATGGCCTCAAAGGCACCGGGGACGGTGTACCACTGGGCAGGCACCATGCCGCACATGGGGATGGCTGCGGCAAAGTAGTAGGGGTAGCTCAGGATCATGTTCCAGACACCGGTACCGCCCATGGACATACCCTCGATGTAAATGCGGTCCGGGTCAATGCGGTGGGCAGCCACATAGCTGTCGATGGCAGACTTCAGGGCCGTAACGGTGTCCGGGTCGGTCCAGTTCTTGCCGGGGCACTGGGGTGCAAACAGGTAGGTGGGGTTCTTCCGGATCATTTCGTCAGAAATGTAGAAGGTAGCACCGTCGTTGGCGGTAAGCTGGGTGCCGTTGGGACCTACGCCGTCCTCGCCGTGGAGGAAAACGATCAGGGGCAGGCGCCCCTTTAGGGTCGGGGCGTAACGGCGGGGATTGTAGGCGTAGTACTCCACCCCGGCAGCACTGCCCGCCTTAAAACGCTTGGCCAGCTCTGCCCGGTCGGGGCTGTCCACCTTGACCAGACAATTCTGGTCGGCGTCCGCTGCAAAGGCAATGCCGCTGGTACCCAGCACACTGGCAACAGCCGCAAAGGCAGCAGTGTTACGCATAAAATCACGTCTGCTCAGTTCCATAGTTTCTTCTCCTTTTGGGGCCAAAAAATAAATACGGATTGTGAATACTGTACGAAACTTCCTCACCATATAAGATGAGAGCTGTCACTAATATATTAATATATCAAAAAAGTGCTGTCAAGAATGTGCCAAAATCTTTGGAGAAGGCTCTAAGCCAGGCTGTCGGGGTTTGTCAAAAATGACGAAAATCATCCTACCAAAAACCACCGTCCATCCCGGACGGCGGTGCAAAGTACCAGTGGTAATGCGACCACAGCCCGGGGCGTTTGTATACCGGGGTGAGCACGATTTCAAATGGCCTCCGCGTGCGCTCTAGCCATCTTCAGCGGAAAATATATTTTTATATTTGCAATTCTGGAAAATCTGCGGATTTTCCAGAATTGCCTTCTCACGGGAGGGATTGCAACGGCAAACGGCATTTCCTGCAACAGCTCCTTTTGTGAAAATGCGTTTGGAGCGCTCCGCAGAACGCGCCAAAGGCGCTTTATTTTACCACCCTTGCAAACTCTGCGGCAAGGGCGGCGTTCACCGAACGGACGGCGTTGGCGTCCGGCTTGATGGCGGTGCGGTCGTAGGTGAACAGACCGTTCACCTCGTCCTCCACGTCGGTCAACTGGGTGTACACCAGCGCCGAAAGCCCCTTTTGCAGCTGCGGCAGCACCGTGCCCAGCTGCATTTTTTTGTAGCGGGCGGTCAGCTCCTCCCGGCTTTTGGCTGTGCCGTAGCCGTAGGTCTTGCGGGGCGGCTCGTGCCCCGGCATAGGCCATGCAATGCCGCCGTACTCGCTCAGCGCCACGGTGCGGGTCTGCGGGCGTACCCGCAGGGGGTAGAAGTAGTTGTGCAGGGAGTACACATCCCCGCCGCCCTGATCGTACCAGCCGCTGGCCTCGTCCACAAGGCGGGTATCGTCCAGCGCGCGGATGGTCTGCACTGCCCCGGCGGCATCGTACTGTCCCCAGCCCTCGTTGAAGGGCACCCAGCAGCCCACGCAGGGGTGGCAGCGCAGCGCCTGTACCGTATCTTCCAGCTCCCGGCGGTATTCTTCCCGGCTGCTTTCGCTGCTCCGGCTCAGCAGTCCCCACAGGGGCGCTTTGTCCGGCAGACGGCGCATAAGCGGCTGCAAAACATTGGTCAGGTAGGTGACGAACCACAGGTTATACTTACTGCCGCCGTTGACCATATCCTGCCAGACCACAAGTCCCAGCTTGTCGCAGTGGTAGTACCAGCGCTGCGGCTCTATCTTTGCATGCTTGCGCAGCAGGTTGTAGCCCAGCGCCTTTACCTCGCTCAGCTCCCGCTCCACCGCCGCATCCGAGGGCGGGGTGTACAGCCCCTCCGGCCAGTAGCCCTGATCCAGCAGGCCGTTGAGCAGGATGGGTTTATCGTTCAGGCAGAAGCGCAGCACGCCCTTTTCGTCCGGTGCGCAGCTCCACTTGCGCAGGGCAAAGTAGCTGTGCACGGTGTCGAACTGTTCTTCCTCTCCCTGCGTGGTGCCCACGGTCAGGTCGTACAAAAAGGGTGTGTCCGGGCTCCACGGGAAGAAATACTCGTCTGCAATATGCAGCGTCACCTCACCGTCCTGGTCGGCCTCATCGCTGCCCCAGTCCTCGGCAATGGTCACACCCCCGGCGCGCACTACCGCCCACAGGTTCGCCGCACCGCCGGGTGCAGAGGTATGGGCTTTCACGGTCACGGTGCAGGCATCATAGTCCGGCGTAACGGTGAGAGACTGGATGTAATTTTCCGGCACGCGCTCCAGCCAGACCGTCTGCCAGATGCCGCTCTGCGCGGGATAGAACATCCCGCCGGGCTGCAAAGTCTGCTTACCCCGCGCCTGTGTACCGTGGCCGGTGGGGTCCTGCACCGCCACCCACAGGCTGTTGCGGCCGGTGCCGTTGAGCTGCGCAGTGATATCCAGCGTAAAGGGCCAGTAGCCGCCCCGGTGGCCGCCCACCAGATGGCCGTTTACCTGCACGGCGCAGGCGTAGTCCACTGCGCCGAAATGCAGCAGCACCCGTCCGCCCATCCCGGCGGGCGGCGCAAAATATCGGTGGTAGTGCAGCCACTGCCCGGGCTGCAATGTGCGCCCCACCCCGGAGGCGTGGCACTCCGGCGCGTAGGGCACTAAGATCTCGCCATCCCAGCCCGCCGGGCGCTGTGCCGAGGCGGTGATGGCGTACTGCCACAGGCCGTTCAGGTTCTCGTAGCTGTCCCGGCGCATGGCCGGGCGGGGATATTCCGTCAGAGGGTGCATACACTCACCAGCCTTTTTTCTCGTTTGCTCCATTCTAGCACAGCCCGGGGCATTTGTATACCGTGAAGCGGACGATTTTAAATGGCCGCCGCGTGCGCTTTGGCCATCTTCAGCGGAAAATTATTTTTATATTTGCAATTCTGGAAAATCTGCGGATTTTCCAGAATTGCTTCTTCATGGGAGTAAAAAAAAGAGCCGCCGCACGGCGGCATGGCTGTGCGGCGGCTTTGTGAGAAGGTGGGAAATTGTTTAGTTCTCGGCCAGATTACCGGTATAAAGCTGGTAATACTTGCCCTTTTTGGCGATCAGCTCATCGTGACTGCCGCGCTCGATGATGCGGCCCTGTTCCAGCACCACGATGCAGTCTGCATTGCGGACGGTAGACAGGCGGTGGGCGATGACAAAGCTGGTGCGGCCGTACATCAGGCCGTCCATGCCGCGCTGCACCAGCGCCTCGGTACGGGTATCGATGGAGGAGGTCGCCTCGTCCAGGATCAGCACCGGGGGATCCGCCACGGCTGCGCGGGCAATGGCCAGCAGCTGGCGCTGTCCCTGCGAGAGGTTGGCGCCATCGCCGGTCAGCATGGTGTTGTAGCCCTCCGGCAGGCGCTTGATAAAGCCATCTGCGTTGGCCAGACGAGCGGCGGCGATGCACTCTTCATCGGTGGCCTCCAGCCGTCCGTAGCGGATGTTCTCCATCACCGTGCCGGTAAACAGGTGGGTGTCCTGCAGCACGATGCCCAGCGAGCGGCGCAGGTCGGCTTTTTTGATCTTGTGGATGTTGATGCCGTCATAGCGGATCTTGCCATCCTGAATATCGTAGAAGCGGTTGATCAGGTTGGTAATGGTAGTCTTGCCCGCACCGGTAGAGCCGACAAAAGCGATCTTCTGCCCCGGACGGCCATACAGGTTGATGTCATGCAGCACCGTTTTTTCCGGCACATAGCCAAAGTCCACATCCGTAAAGGTAATATCGCCCGCCAGCTTGTGGTAGGTGGTAGTGCCGTCGTGGTGGGGGTGCTTCCACGCCCACAGACCGGTGCGCTCGGCAGTTTCCACCAGCTGGTCGTTGCGGTCGTACTTGGCGTTTACCAGCGTCACATAGCCCTCGTCGGTCTCGCTGGGCTCGTCCATCATCTTGAAGATGCGCTCGGCACCGGCCAGTGCCATGATGACGCTGTTGGCCTGCATGGACACCTGACTGATGGGCATATTGAAGCCCTTGTTCAGGCTGAGGAAGGCCACCACGGTGCCAAGGGTCATGCCGCCGACACCGCCCACAGCCATGGCTGCACCAACCAGCGCGCAGATGGCGTAGCTGATGTTGCCCAGCTGGGCGTTGACCGGCATCATAATGTTGGAGAAGGCGTTGGCCTGCTTGGCGCTTTCCTTCAGCTGGTCGTTCAGCGCACGGAAGCCGGCAAGGGTCTGCTGCTCGTGGGTGAACACCTTGACCACCTTCTGGCCTTCCATCATCTCCTCGATGTAGCCGTTCACCTTGCCCAGATCCCGCTGCTGCTGGATGAAGTACTTGGAGGAGCTTTTTGCGATCTGCTTGGAGCAGAACAGCATCAGCGCCACCATGAGCATGGTAACGATGGTCAGCTGCCAGCTGAGCATGCACATACTGAAGAACACGGATACGATGGTGATGACGCTGGATACCAGTTGCGGGATGCTCTGGCTGAGCATCTGGCGCAGGGTATCCACATCGTTGGTGTACACGGACATGATATCGCCGTGAGGATGGGTATCAAAATACCGGATGGGCAGGCTTTCCATGTGGGTGAACAGCTTGGTGCGCAGATTGCGCAGCGTGCCCTGCGTCACGTTGACCATGATGCGGGCGTTGGCCCATGCAGCCAGAATGCCCACAAAGTAGATACAGCACATCCGTACCAATGCACCGGCCAGCGGTGCAAAGCTGGGGTTCTGCTGGCGGGTCATGGGGACGATGTAATCGTCCATCAAGGTCTGCAAGAACAGGCTGGCCTGCACATTGGCCAGCGCGCTGACCACGATGCAGACAAGCACAAGGATGCAGTGGGGCAGATAGTTGCGGAACACCTCATCCATAATGCGCTTCAGCAGCTTGCCCGGGTTTTCCACCTTGGGGCGCGGCCCCCGTGCGCCCCGCGGGCCGGGGCCATGTACTTCTTTTACTGCCATTACTGCGCACCTCCCTGCTTGTCAAAATCGCCGCCGCCCTGCGTCTGGCTGTTGTAGACCTCCTGATAGATGGCATTGGTCGCCAGCAGCTCTGCGTGGGTGCCCAGACCGTTGATCTGGCCGTTCTCCAGCACCAGAATGCGGTCTGCATCCTGCACCGAGGAAATGCGCTGTGCAATGATGATCTTGGTCGTGCCGGGGATCTCCTCCCGGAAGGCCTTGCGGATCTTGGCATCGGTCGCGGTATCCACGGCGCTGGTGGAGTCGTCCAAAATCAGCACTTTGGGCTTGCGCAGCAGGGCGCGGGCGATAGTCAGGCGCTGCTTCTGGCCGCCGGACACGTTGGAGCCGCCCTGCTCGATCCATGTATTGTACTTATCCGGGAAGCGCTGGATGAACTCATCCGCGCAGGCCAGTTTTGCCATGCGGACGCACTCTTCCTCGGTGGCGTTGGCATCGCCCCAGCGCAGGTTATCCAGAATAGTACCGCTGAACAGCACGTTCTTCTGCAGCACCATGGAGACCTCGCGGCGCAGAACATCAAGGTTATAATCCCGCACGTCCACGCCGCCCACGCGCACGGTGCCGCTCTCGGCATCGTACAGGCGGGGGATCAGCTGCACCAGACTGGATTTTGCGCTGCCGGTGCCGCCGATGATGCCCAGCGTCTCGCCGGGCCGGATGGTAAAGCTGATATCGTTCAGCACCGGCTGACCGCTGCCGTGCTTATACTTGAAGGTAACGTGGTCGAACTGGATGCTGCCGTCTGCCACCTGCTGCACCGGCTGCTTTGCCGGGGGCAGGTCGGTGCGCTCGTCCAGCACCTCCACGATACGCTTGGCAGAGGCGGCGGACATGGCGATCATGACAAAGGCCATGCTCAGCATCATCAGTGCCATGAGGATGTTCATAATATAGCCGAACAGGGCGTTCAGCTGGCCGGTGGTGATGGCACCGTGCAGCACATACTTGGCACCCAGCCAGCTCAGGGCAATGTTGCAGCTGTAAACGGCGGTGAGCATGGCGGGGTTATTGAAGCTCAGGCGGCTTTCCGCGTTGACGAACTGCTTGTACAGACTCTCGCAGGCGGCGGTGTATTTTTCGTTCTCAAAACCCTCGCGCACGAAGCTTTTGACCACGCGGATGGCAGAGACGTTCTCCTGCACCGAGGCGTTGAGGTTATCGTAGTTCTTGAACACCCGGTCGAAGATGCGGAAGGTGGGAATCATGATGGCAGCCAGAACCGCCACCAGAAAAGCCACCGCCACCACGAACACCAGCGATAGCGGGCCGCCGATGACCACAGCCATGAACATGGCAAACACCAGATGCACCGGGGCGCGCACGCACATGCGCAGGATCATCTGGAAGGCGTTCTGCACGTTGGTCACGTCGGTGGTCATGCGGGTAACAAGACCTGCCGTGGAGAATTTGTCGATGTTGGAAAAAGAATAATGCTGGATATTTTCATACATGGCATCGCGCAGATTTCCGGCAAAGCCGGTGGATGCCTCGGCGGCGTACTTGCCCGCCAGCACGCCCAGCACCAGCGCAATGGCTGCCACCAGAAAGGTAAGCAGGCCGTAGCGGATGATGGCGTTCATATCGCCCTTTTCAATGCCCTGATCGATGATAAAGGCCATGATGGTGGGCAGCAGCACATCCATAATGGCTTCCAGCGCAGCAAAGAGCGGTGTCTTGATCGAGGCGGCTTTATACTCGCCCAGATGTGACACAAGCTTTTTGATCATCTGAATTTCCCTCCCATTGAAGTTATTTGTTTGGTACAAAACAATTTTATACAAAACGATCTGAATGTCAATAGCTTTCGAAAAATGTTCATAATTGCTAATTTATCAAGTCCTTTTTCGGCGCTTTGACGGAAAAGATCGTTATTTCAGTGCTTCCCGCAGCTTGTTCAGCAGCCGCAGCAGTTCTGCGTTCTCCTCCTCGGTCAGCAGTCCGGCCACATAGTCGTCGGTCTGGTGGAAGGACAGCAGGGTCTTTTCGTGCCGTTGGATGCCCTCCTCGGTCAGCACCAGCTGCTTGAGCCGGGCGTCCTGCGGCACGCTCAACCGCTGGATGTAGCCCTTGCGCTCCATCAGCTGCAAAATGTTCGTCACCGTGGAGCGGGTGATGGAAAACTCCCGCTCGATGTCCCGCTGGAACACCGGCTCGTCCCGGTGGCGGTAGAGATACTCGATGATCCACCCGTGCATGGGGGTGGTCTGCTCTACCCCGTTGGCGCGGGAAAACTGGTTCAGCCTGCGGAAGATCAGGTTATCCACCCGGTGCAGCTGGGCGGGGATGACCTGCGGCCCTTCCCACGGCGGGTCCAGCTTGCAGGGCTCTTCAATAGGGTGCTGTGTACACATAATGGTTTCCTCTATTCAAGTTGTTCGATGTGAAACTGTTTGATACGATACATATATTACTCACATCCCCACTCAATGTCAAGGGGCGGGGCGCAAAAAAGGCCGCTGCGGAAAATTTTCCGAAGCAGCCTTGATTTTTATGGATACGGGATACGCTTACAGCTTTTTGCCGGTCAGCAGCTCGTAGGCCTCCAGATACTTGGCAATGGTCTTGTCAATGACATCCTGCGGCAGGTCGTAGTTGCTGTCAGGGTTGGCCTTCAGCCAGTCGCGGACGAACTGCTTGTCGAAGGAGGGCTGGCTGTGACCCGGCTCATAGCCCTCCAGCGGCCAGAAGCGGGAGGAGTCCGGGGTCAGCATCTCGTCACCCAGCACCACGTTGCCGTCCTCGTCCAGACCAAACTCGAACTTGGTGTCGGCAATGATGATGCCGCGGGACAGTGCATACTCGGCGCACTTCTTGTACAGAGCAATGGTGTAATCGCGCAGCTTGGTGGCGTACTCCAGACCGTGGCCGGGGAACTTCTTCTCCAGCACGTCGATGCTCTGCTCGTAGGAGATGTTCTCGTCGTGGTCGCCGATCTCAGCCTTGGTGGAGGGGGTGTAGATGGGCTCGGGCAGTTTGTCGGACTCTTTCAGGCCTTCGGGCAGCTGGATGCCGCACACCACGCCGGTCTTCTGGTAGCTGGCCCAGCCGCTGCCGGTGATGTAGCCGCGCACGATGCACTCGATGGGCAGCATGGTCAGCTTACGGCACATCATGCTGTTGCCGTCGAACTGGGGCTGCTGGAAGAACTCCGGCATATCCTTCACGTCCACGCTCAGCATGTGGTTGGGCAGCAGATCGCGGGTGTAATCGAACCAGAATTTGCTCATCTGGGTGAGCACGGTGCCCTTTTTGGTGACCTTGTTTTTCAGGATGACGTCAAACGCAGAAATGCGGTCGGTGGCAACCATGATCAGGCTGTCGCCATTGTCGTAGATCTCGCGGACTTTGCCTTCTTTGATGGGTTTGAACTCAGTCATAATCAAACACTCCATTTTTCCATGTTCTCAGCAGCGCAGCAGCGCAGCGCAGTTCTTACCCTATTATTCTACCATACTGCCGCGCGGTTTAAAAGGAACAGAATAAAAGAAAAATGGGCAAGTTTTGTGTTTTTATCGTGAAAAGTGCGCAAAAAACAGTAGGAAATTTCGGCGTTTTGACGATAAAAGTCGTACTTTATCCCCAAATGCACGTACCTTTGCAAAATGCAGTCATGGACAAGCGCCGCCGGTTGCGGTATTATAGTAGTATGCGTATATCTACGCTCCGCAGGGGCGCAAAAGTAAACAAGGAGGTAAAGAGTATGGGCAAATTTCCCAAGGGCTTTTTGTGGGGCGGCGCTACCGCTGCCAACCAGTGCGAGGGTGCATGGCAGGCAGACGGCAAGGGTCTGGCAACGGTGGACGTGACCCCCTTCGGCCCGGACCGTTTTCCGGTGGCAACGGGCTATATGGAAATGCTGGGCTGCGATGACGCACATTTCTACCCCAGCCACGAGGCCATTGACCTGTATCACCATTATAAAGAGGACATTGCCCTGTTTGCAGAGATGGGCTTCAAGTGCTTCCGGCTGTCCATTGCATGGACCCGCATCCTGCCCAACGGCGATGACGCCCAGCCCAACGAGGCAGGACTGGCTTTCTACGACAGCATTTTTGACGAGTGCCATAAGTACGGCATCGAGCCGCTGGTCACCATCTGCCACTTTGACACTCCCATTGCCCTCATCAAAAAATACGGCGGCTGGAAAGACCGCCGCATGGTGGACGCCTATGTCCACTACTGCGAGGTGCTGTTCGACCGCTTCAAGGGCAAGGTGAAGTACTGGCTCACCTTTAATGAAATCAACATGCTGCTGCACCTGTCCTTTACCGGCGCCGGGCTGGTATTCCACCCCGGCGAGAATGTGGAGCAGGTCAAGTATCAGGCCGCCCATCACGAGCTGGTGGCCAGCGCAAAGGCGGTAAAGCTGGCGCACGAAAAAATGCCGGACGCCATGGTGGGCTGTATGCTGGCGGCGGGGCAGTTCTACCCCCGCACCTGCGCCCCGGAGGATGTGCGGGCGGCGCAGGAGGCAGACCGGGACAACTACTTCTTTACCGATGTACAGGTGCGCGGCGCTTACCCCGTGTGGGCTAAAAAGCGGATGGAGCGCGCCGGGGTGCAGCTGCACACACAACCGGAGGACGACCGCACGCTGCGGGAGGGCACGGTGGATTTTGTGTCCTTCAGCTACTATTCCAGCCGCTGCATCACGGTGGATAAGGAGCTGATGGCGGCAGAGAATGCGGAAGGCAACGCCGTGTCTGCATCGGTGAAGAACCCCTACCTGAAAGTCAGCGAGTGGGGCTGGGCCATCGACCCGGTGGGTCTGCGGGTGACCCTGAACACCATTTACGACCGGTACGAAAAGCCTATGTTCATCGTGGAGAACGGTCTGGGTGCGGTGGATACCGTAGAGCCGGACGGCTCCATCCACGACAGCTACCGCATCGACTACCTGCGGGCGCACATCGAGGAGATGGAAAAGGCCGTCAATGAGGATGGTCTGCCGCTGATGGGCTACACCACATGGGGTCCCATCGACCTTGTGAGCGCCTCCACCGGCGAGATGAAAAAGCGGTACGGCTTTATCTATGTGGACAAGGACAACGACGGCAACGGCACCCTTGCCCGCAGCCGGAAGGACAGTTTTTACTGGTATAAAAAGGTCATCGCTTCAGACGGCGAGGACCTGACCTGAGCAAGCGCCCCGGCACTGTTTGCGGTATGGCAGCGCCGGGGCGTAAACGTGTGAGGACGAACCGATAACGGAGAAAATTTATGACACCACAAATCATTGCACACCGCGGTGCTTCCTATCTTGCACCGGAAAACACCCTGACTGCCTTTAAAAAAGCCATGGAGATTGGCGCGGACGGCGTAGAGATGGACGTACAGCAGACCATTGACGCCGGGCTTGTGATCCACCACGACTATATGATCGATCTGCACACGGATATTTCCGGCAAGATCTACGATATGACCATGGGCGATTTAAAGGAACTGGATTTTGGCAGCTGGAAAGGCGCCATCTTTCAGGACGAGAAGATCGCCACCCTGCAGGAGGCCATGGAACTGTGCAGGCAGATGCCGGGATGCACCGTGCATCTGGAACTGAAATCCACCATGGACAACGACCCGGACTTTGTGCCCCGGGTGCTGGAGGTGCTGCAGCAGACCGAGATGGTAGAACAGGTGATCCTTGTTTCCTTCAACCACGCGCTGCTGCGGCAGGCAAAGCAGCTGCTGCCCGAACTGCGGGTGGGTGCACTGGTATACGGCGAGCTGGAAAGCATGCTGCTGCCGCCGCCCATCATCTGGAAGGATCTGGGACTGACCAACGGCATAGACGACATGGATGCCATGGACGCTGCCCTGCCGGAGAGCGCAGCAGACGAGGAAAATTGCAGCTGGATGACCCGCTGGATGAGCGATAAGGTAAGTATGCTGCGGGCAAACTTTCCCGGCGAGAGCCTGAACGAGATCTATAAAAACCTGTTGTCGCAACGGGATCTGCCCGCCTATATCAGCAGTCTGGACTTTGTGCCGGAGTGGGTCAGCTGTGAGTACCACACCGCCTACAAAAACGCCGGTTTCATTGACAAACTGCACGAGATGGGCATCAAGGTGTCTTTGTGGACGGTGGACACGGAAGATTCCGTCCGCAGCCTGCTGCGCACCAGCGCCGATGCCTACATCACCAACCGCCCCGACCGCGTGCGGGAGTGGATGGAGAAGGAACAGGCAGCGACCGCCCCAACAGAAACCGCCACGGCAGAGTCTGCCCCCACTGCTGAAGCAGACGCCGGGACAGCTGCCGCAGAGTAAACCGACCGGAACAGACACAAAAAAGAGATAGGCTTTCCCGAAAGGGATCGCCTATCTCTTTTTCATTCATTTTATTCTGCTGCGTCGGTCAGCACAAAGGTCAGCTCTGCGGTGACGGCGCACTTGCCGTCCACCCATGCCGAGGCCTTGCCTACGCCCACAGCGCCGTGCTGCTGTACCAGCTCGCAGTGGAGGGTGAGCACGTCCCCGGGGGTGACCTGCTTGCGGAAGCGGGCACTCTTGATGCCGCCGAACAGTGCCAGCTTGCCCTTGTTTTCCGGCAGGCTCAGCGCTGCCACAGCGCCGGTCTGTGCCAATGCTTCCAGCAGCAGCACGCCGGGCATGACCGGCTGCGCCGGGAAGTGGCCGTTGAAGAATTCCTCGTTGCGGGTGACGCACTTGCGGCCGATGGCCCACTGCCCCGGCTCGTAGTCCAGAACACGGTCCACGAGGGCAAAGGGGTAGCGGTGGGGCAGAATTTCTGCAATCTGCACGCTGCTCAGGGTGTTGGCGTTTTCACGCACGGTACGGGGTTCTGCCATGGGTCAGCCCTCCCATCTGCGCAAGGCGATGCAGGCGTTGTGGCCGCCAAAGCCCAAGCTGTTGCTCAGCGCGTACTGCATTTCCTGCTGCCGCCCGGTGTTGGGCACATAGTCCAGATCGCACTCCGGGTCGGGCTGGGCGTAGTGGATGGTGGGCGGGGCGAACTGGTCCCGCAGCGCCAGCGCGGTAAACACGGCCTCGATGCCGCCCGCGCCGCCCAGCAGATGGCCGGTCATGCTCTTGGTGCTGACCACGGTCATCTCCTTGGCGTGTGCGCCGAACACGGCGTGGATGGCGGCAGTCTCGCAGGCATCGTTCATGTGGGTGCCGGTGCCGTGGGCGTTGATGTGATCCACCTGCTCCGGTGCGATGTCGGCATCCACCAAGGTCAGCTTCATGCAGTCGATGGCACCTGCGCCGCCGGGAGCCGGAGCAGTAAAGTGATAGGCATCGCAGTTGGCACCGTAGCCCACCACCTCGGCATAGATGTGTGCGCCGCGCGCTCTTGCGTGCTCCAGTTCTTCCAGCACCAGCACACCGCTGCCCTCACCCATGACAAAGCCGCCGCGGCGGGCGTCAAAGGGCAGGCTGGCAGCGTCCGGATCGGTGGCGGTGGAAAGTGCCTTCATGCTGGTAAAGCCGCCGATGCCCAAGGGGCTGATGCAGCTTTCCGCGCCGCCGCAGACCATCACCGGCTCGTAGCCGTCCCGGATGCGGTGGAAGGCGTCGCCTACGGCGTTGGTGCCGCCGGCGCAGGCCGTGACCGGGCAGGTGCACATGCCCTTCAGACCAAAGCGGATGGCCACCTGTGCCGCCGCCATGTTGGCAATGGCCATGGGCACAAAGTAGGGGCTTACCTTCTCCATGCCCTTTTCCTCGCCGCGGGCGTGCTGCTCCTCGATCGTGGGCAGACCGCCGATGCCGCTGGACAGGATGACGCCGATGTCCTTGCCCTCGGCCTCGGTATCAAGGCCGCTGTCTGCAATGGCTTCGGCGGCAGCGCCCAGTGCCAGCAGGGTGAAGCGCGCCATTTTGCGGACTTCCTTTTTGTCCACCACGCTCTCGGGGTCAAAATCCTTTACCTCACCGGCCAGTTTGCACTTGAAGTCGGTGGTGTCGAACTGGGTGATGGGGCCGATGCCGCATTTACCGGCACGGGCTGCTGCCCAGCTGTCCGCCACATTGTTGCCCAGCGGGTTCACCGTGCCAAGGCCGGTGATCACAACTCTGCGTTTTTCCATAAGGGTTCTCCTTTACATTGCCATGCCGCCGTCCACACAGAGCACCTGCCCGGTGAGATAGCTGCTTTGTTCTGCGGCAAAAAACGCCACTGCCTGTGCCACATCCTCCGGCTGGCCTGCGCGGCCCGCGGGGATGCCCTGCGTCATGCCGGTGCGCACCGCCTCCGGCAGCACGGCAGTCATGTCGGTGTCGATAAAGCCGGGTGCTACCGCGTTCACGGTCACGTTCCGCGCGGCCAGTTCCCGGGCAAGGCTCTTGGTCAGGCCGATGAGCCCCGCCTTGCTGGCGGCGTAGTTGGTCTGCCCGGCGTTGCCCCGCAGCGCCACCACGCTGGAAAGGTTCACGATGCGGCCATAGCGCTGGCGCACCATGCGGCGGGCGGCCTCCTTGCAGCAGAGAAAGGCGCTTTTCAGGTTGGTGTCCAGCACCGCTTCAAAATCCTGCTCGGTCAAGCGCAAAATCAGGTTGTCCCGGGTGATGCCCGCGTTGTTCACCAGCACATCCACCCGGCCAAAGGCCTCTGCAGCGGCATCGAACAGCGCCTTGCAGCCCTCGGCGGTGGATACATCCGCCTGCACGGTCACCGCCTGCACGCCCTCGGCGCGGCAGAGCGCTGCCGTCTGCTCCGCAGGCTCTGCGCCGTGGCAGTAATTCACCACCACATTGCAGCCCTGCTTTGCCAGTGCCACGCACACTGCGCGGCCAATGCCCCGGCTGCCGCCGGTAACAATGGCGGCGCGGGTCAGCTTTTCTTCACTCATTCTGCATCCTTCCATGCGGTCAGCACTGCATCCAGCTGTTCCGGGGTCTCCACTGCGGTGCAGACCACCCCGGGCAGGGTCTTTTTCACAAAGCCGCTCAGGGCGTTGCCGGGGCCGACTTCCAGAATGTGGTCCACACCCAGCTCGCCCAGACGGCGCAAAGTGTCCTCCATGTAGACGCTGCTCTGCACCTGCTTTACCAGCAGCTGCGGGATGCTGTCGGTCTCGGCCTTTTCATGCCCCAGACAGTTGAACAGCACCGGCGTCTCCATGGTGCCGAAGTTTTCGCCCGCAAAGCGCTGTGCCAGCGCATCCCCTGCGGGAGCCATCAGCTTTGTGTGGAAGGGGCCGCTGACCTTCAGCGGGATGCAGCGGCGGGCACCGGCTTCCTTTGCCAGCGCGGCAGCCTGCTCCACAGCGGCCTTTTCGCCGCCGATGACCAGCTGCCCAGGGCAGTTGTAGTTGCAGATCTGCACACAGCCCGTCTCCGCCGCCTGTTCGCAGCAGGCAGACAGTTTTTCTCTGTCCAGCCCCAGCACGGCGGTCATGCCGCAGGCAAGGCCCTTTGCGGCCTCCGCCATGGCCTTGCCCCGGAAGGCGGTCAGCTCGATGGCCTGCTTTGCGGTGAACACCCCGGCTGCCTGCAGCGCGGAGTATTCGCCCAGCGAAAGCCCCGCAAGATAGGCGGGCTTTACGCCCTTTTCGGCCAGCACAGCGGTCACGCCGCAGGCAAAGGCCACCATGCAGGGCTGGGTGTATTCGGTCTGGTTCAAAACGCCGTCCGGGTCCTCAAAACAGACGCGGTGCAGATCAAAATCCAGCGCTGCGCTGTCAAAGGCCGCCCGGAAGGCGGGAGATGCTTCGTAAAATTCCTTGCCCATGCCGGGGTGCTGCGCACCCTGACCGGCGTAAAGTACGGCAAGCTTCATAAGTTCTGCCTCCATTCGGTCACAAGTTCGTCCATCAGCTCGCACACGGTGCGCATCCGGTCCAGCCTGCCCACGTTTTCGCCGCAGAAGAAGAGCCCTTCCTCCACGTTGCCCTTCACCGCCTCGATGAGGGCGTGGGTGATGCAGTAGGGCACGGCAGCGGGGTCGCAGGTCTTAAGACACCGGGCGCAGTGCTTGGGCGGGAAGCGTTTGCCCTCGGCCAGCGCCTGCACCAGCGGGGTGTTCAGGGCGCGGCCGGGCATTCCCACCGGGCTGTGGATGATGCGCACATCCTCCGGCTTTGCCGCCAGCAGCACGTCCTTGTAGGTCTGGGAGGCATCGCACTCGTAGGTGGGGATAAAGCGGGTGGCAAGCTGCACGCCCGCAGCGCCAAGCTTTGTAAAGTGTGCCATGTCGGCACCGGTGTACACGCCGCCCGCCACGAATACCGGGATGGCGTGGCCGTATTGCTCCTCGTAGGGATTTACCTCGGCCAGCACCCCGGGCAGAATTTCGTCCAAGGTCTGGCAGCGGTCTGCCAGCAGGTCCTCCTCGGCAAAGCCGAGATGCCCGCCCGCCTTGCAGCCCTCGATGACCACAAAATCGGCGGTGCGGTCAAAGCCCTTTGCCCAGCGGCGCAGGATGAGCTTTGCCGCCCGGGCGCTGGATACGATGGGCGCAATGGCCACCTCTTTGGTGCCCACGATACCCGGCAGTTCCAGCGGCAGACCCGCACCGGAGACCACGGCATCCACCCCCGCCGCCACGGCGGTGCGGATAGCCTCGACATAGTCCCGGGTGGCTACCATGGCGTTGATAGCTACCAGACCCATGCCCCCGGCAATGGCCTTAGCCTTTTGGATCTCTGCGGTCAGGGCACGGTGGTTTGCTGCCGCCGGGTCACGGGCAAAATCCGGCTCGCGGTAGCCTGCATCGGCGGTGGAGATGCACCCCATGCCGCCGCAGGCTGCTACCGCACCGGCCAGCCCGCCCAGCGAGACGCCTACGCCCATGCCGCCCTGCAAAATGGGTACTTGCAGGGGCTTGCCACCAAGGGTCAGCATTCGGCATTCAGCGCGGCGATGCGCTGCCTCCCGCCCTGCCACAGGTCGGCAAGGATGTCCGCCACGGGGCGCACCTCGTGCAGCATTCCGGCTACCTGACCGGCCATCAGGCTGCCGCTTACCGTGTCGCCCTCAAAGACGGCACGGCGCAGACTGCCCAGCGTGTATTTTTCCAGCTCCATCTTATCGGCGCCCGCCTTTTCCTGACGGACATACTCCCGGCTCATGCGGTTTTTCAGCACACGCACCGGTGCACCCACGGTGCGACCGGTGACGATGGTGTCACTGTCCCCGGCTTTGAGCAGCGCGGCCTTGTAGTTGGGGTGAATGGGGCACTCCTCGCTTGCCAGCAGGCAGGTGCCCACCTGCACCCCGCAAGCGCCCAGTGCCAGCGCAGCCGCCAGCTGACGGCCATCGGCAATGCCGCCTGCGGCGATGACCGGCACGCTGACCGCATCCACTACCTGCGGCACCAGCGCCATGGTGGTCATCTCGCCCACATGGCCGCCGCTCTCGGTGCCCTCGGCAATGACGGCGTCAATGCCCAGCGGCTCCAAATGCCGTGCCAGCACGGCAGCAGCCACCACCGGAATCACCTTGATACCGGCAGCTTTCCACATGGAAACGTATTTTCCCGGGTTGCCTGCGCCGGTGGTGACCACGGCGACTTTTTCCTCCACCACGATCTGGGCAAACTCATCTGCCTGCGGGTGCATGAGCATGATGTTTACACCAAAGGGCTTGTCAGTCAGCTCCCGGCAGCGGCGGATGTTCTGGCGCAGGGTATCGGCATTCATGCCGCCCGCACCGATGATGCCCAGTGCACCGGCGTTGGAGCAAGCGGCGGCGAACTCGCCGGTGGCAATGTTTGCCATGCCGCCCTGAATGATGGGGTATTTCGTCCCCAGGATCTCGTTTAAAAGTTTCATGGTCTTTATCCTTTATATTCCACGATCATGCCGCCCCATGTCAGTCCGCCGCCGAAGCCGATGCAGGCAAGGGTCTGGCCGGGGTGCAGCTGGCCGCTTTCAGCCAGCTCGTTCAGCGCCACCGGGATGCTGGCAGCACTGGTGTTGCCGTGGCGGTCCATGTTTTTGTAGAACTTTGCACCATCGGCGTGCAGCGCCTTGACGCAGTGGTCGATGATGCGGCTGTTGGCCTGATGGCAGACCACCCAGTCCAGATTGTCCAGCGTAAGGCCGGTCTCGTCCAGCACGGTGTGCAGGCATTTGGGCAGGGCATCCACCGCAAAGCGGAACACTGCCCTGCCGTCCATGCTGATGGGTGCCGAGCCTGCGCGGCTGGGGCCGCCGGCATGGATAGCGGCATCGCCCCGGGCACCCAGCGTGATGGCAAAGGGCGCGGAGGTGTCGGTCAGTTCAAACACCGCCGCACCGGCACCATCGCCGAACAGCACACAGGTGGAGCGGTCGGCGGGGTCCATCAGGCGGGAGAGTGCCTCTGTGCCGATGACCAGCGCGTACCGCCCGCCCAGCGTAGCCAGCAGGCCGCGCGCCACCGCCGTGCCGTACAAAAAGCCGGAACAGGCGGCGTTGACATCCAGTGCGGGGCGGTTTTCCGGCAGTGCCAGCGCCGCCTGCACCTGACAGGCCACGCTTGGGGTGGCATCCGGCGCGGAAAGGGTGGCGCAGACGCAGCAGGCAATATCTGCCGGGGCAAGGCCGCTGCGCTGCAGCGCCTGCTTTGCGGCGGCAATGGCCAGTGTGGCGGCGTTTTCGCCCTCGGTGCAGTAGTGCCGTGTGCGGATGCCGGTGCGGGTGGTGATCCACTCGTCGCTGGTATCCACGGTGCGGCTCAACTCTTCGTTGGTGACCGTGCGGCCGGGCAAAGCCCCGCCGGTGGCGATCAGACGCAAACCCTTCATGCTTTCCTCATTTCTCCGATCTGACGGAATTTCTGGTAGCGCTGCTCGGCCAGCTGACGGCCGTTCATGCGGGCAAGGCTGCGCAGCTGACGCTGCAGTGCCTCGTCCAGATTGCCGAACAGTACCCCGTGGGCGCGCTGTGCGCCGCCCACCGGCTCCGGGATGATCTCCTCCACGATGCCGTCCTTGTACAGATCCTGTGCGGTCAGCTTCATGATCTCGCAGGCTTCGCCGCTGCGGGAGGAATCCTTCCACAGGATGCTGGCAAAGCCCTCGGGGCTCAGCACCGAGTAGACGGCGTTTTCCAGCATGAGGATGCGGTTTGCCACACCCAGCGCCAGTGCGCCGCCGGAGGAGCCCTCGCCGGTGACCACTGCGATCACCGGCACGGTCAGGCCGCTCATCTCCATCAGGTTGCGGGCAATGGCCTCGCCCTGTCCGCGCTCCTCGGCGTCCTTGCCGGGGTATGCGCCCGGGGTGTCGATGAAGGTAATGATGGGACGGTCAAATTTTTCCGCCTGCTTCATCAGGCGCAAGGCCTTGCGGTAGCCCTCCGGCCCGGGCATACCGAAGTTGCAGCGCAGATTTTCCTCCAGCGTGCTGCCCTTGCGGTGGCCGATGACCGTGACCGGCTGGCCATGGAACAGCGCCACACCGCCCAGAATGGCGGCGTCTTCCTTGCACTGGCGGTCGCCGCACTGCTCAAAGAAGTCGGTGAACAGTGCATCCACGATCTCGTCGATGTGGGGGCGCTCCGGGTGGCGTGCCAGAAAGACCCTGTCCTCTGCGGTCAGTGCCCCGCAGCCGGACAGCAAAGCGTCCTCCTGTGCGGAAAGCTCTGCCAGCTCGGCAGCGTGGTTGGTGATATCGGTCATGTTCTCGTCCGCCGGGTCGCCGCGCAGGGCGGCGATCTTTTCATCCAGCGGTGCGAGCTGTTGTAAGATGTCCTTGATCATAAGGCGCTCCCTCCTCAGGCGTGCAGACGCAGCAGCTGCGCCAGTGTTTCGCGCATTTCGGTACGGGGCACTACCTTGTCTACAAAGCCGTGCTCGTACTGGAACTCGCTGCGCTGGAAGCCTGCGGGCAGCTTTTCGCCGATGGTCTGTTCAATGACCCGGGGGCCCGCAAAGCCGATCAGCGCCCCGGGCTCGGCCAGCATAATATCGCCAAGGCTGGCAAAGCTGGCAGTCACGCCGCCGGTGGTGGGGTGGGTCAGCACGCTGATGTACAGCCCGCCCCGGGCGGAGAACCGCTCGATGGCGGCAGAGGTCTTTGCCATCTGCATCAGGCTGAAAATGCCCTCCTGCATCCGGGCGCCGCCGCTGGCCGAGAAGATGATCAGCGGCAGGTGCTTTGCGGTGGCGTGCTCCACGGCGCGGGTGATCTTTTCGCCCACGGTGGTGCTCATGCTGCCCATAAAGAACCGGCTGTCCAGCACTGCAACTACCACCGGGGTGCCCTCGATGCGCCCCGTGGCGGTGATGACAGCCTCCTTCAGGCCGGTCTTGCCGGTCTGTGCTTCCAGCTTTTCCGGGTAGCCGGGAAACTGCAGCACATCCTGCGGGGCAAGGTCGGCATCCAGTTCCCGGAAGCTGCCCTTATCAAGGATGAGGCTCAGGCGGTAGTACCCGCCGATGGGCAGGTGCACCCCGCAGTTGGGGCAGACGTACTGCGCCTTGTTCCAGATCTGGCGGGTGGCGCGGCGTCCGCACTTTTTGCATTCCACGAACTGCGGGTCGTTCCACACGGCACCCGCATCCCGCCGGGCCTTCAGCTGGAAGGTGCGCTCCCGCATGCTGCCCGGCAGCAGGTCTTTGATACTGTTCATCTCGTTTCGCCTCGGTCAGCCTCAGACATGGGCATTGACGTAGTTGAAGATATCGCCCACGGTCTTGAGGTTTGCCAGCTCCTCATCGGGGATGGACACGCCGCAGGCCTCTTCCAGTGCCATGTTCAGCTCCACAGCGTCCAGGCTGTCGGCCTCCAGATCCTCGGTCAGGCTGGCCTCCATGGTCACCTTGTCCTCATCGCAGCTCAGGGTATCGACAACGATCTTCTTCATTTCCTCGAAAGTCATGGTAGTATTCTCCTTTATGTTCACTGTTTGTTTTTAATTATTTACCTAAAATTTATGAGGTATCGAACACGACCATTATAATCAAACCGTTGGATAAGTCAATGGTTTTAGTTAAAAATTTTTATCTTTTACATTTTCGACACAGTTTGCTTCCTCTTTATATAGGGGCTCCCACAGACGCAAAAAGGCCGCTGCACAGTACTTTGTGCAGCGGCCTTTCCCGCAATAATAATATTATTTTCTTATTCCAGCCCGATCTGCTGTGCGTACTCTTCCAGCAGTTCCCGCTCAAGGAAGGGGGTCTTGACGCCCTCGCGGTCGCGGTAGGTCTCGTGACCCTTTCCGATGACGGCGATCAGGTCACCCTCCTGTGCGTGATCCACTGCGTAGTGCAGCGCGTCCAGACGGTCGGGGATCTCCACGAACTTCGCGTCCGGGTTGCCCTTGTTCATGCCCTCGCGGATATCCGCAATAATATCCTCTACCTTTTCAAAGCGGTTGTTGTCCTCGGTGAGGATGGAGAAATCGGCCATCTTGGCGCAGATCTCGCCCATGCCGTAGCGGCGCAGCTTGGAGCGGTTGCCGCCGCAGCCGAACACCACCACCAGCCGGTGGGGGTGATAAGCCCGCAGGGTGGTGAGCAGGCTCTCGGTGGAGACCTCGTTGTGGGCGTAGTCCAGCAGGATGGTGAACTTTTTGCTGATGGGCACCAGCTCCACACGGCCCTTCACCACGCACTTGCCCAGACCGTCGTGGATGGCGGCATCCGGCAGACCCAGCACCTTGCCCACGGCCAGCGCTGCCAGCGCGTTGTACACGCTGAACTCGCCGGGCATATTCACCTTGACGTCCATCTCGTCCTTGCCGGTAACGTGGAAGGCAACGCCCAGAAAATCGTGGGTGCGCAGCAGTTCGTAGCCGGTCTCGCGGTAGTCGGCGGCTTCGCTGCGGCCGTAGGTCACCAGCTTGCAGGTGTGGCCCTCCAGAAGGGCAGCGGTGTTCTCGTCGTCGATATTCACCACGCCCACGTCGCAGCGCTTGAACAGCTGTCCCTTCCAGCTGCGGTACTCCTCAAAGGTCTTGTGCTCACCGGGGCCGATGTGATCCGGCGAAAGGTTGGTGAACACGCCCACATCGTAGTGCACGCCCGCCACGCGGTCCATCATCAGGCCCTGACTGGATACCTCCATCAGCGCGGTGTCGCAGCCGGCATCCAAAAACTCCCGGAAGGTCTTTTGCAGCTCGTAGCTTTCCGGGGTGGTGTTGGCGGTGTCCTTGTGGCGTCCCATATAGTAGATGCCGTTGGTGCCGATCATGCCCACCTTGCGACCTGCGGCCTCCAGCACGCTTTTGATCATGTGGGTGGTGGTGGTCTTGCCCTTGGTGCCGGTGACGCCGATCATGGTCATCTGGCGGGCAGGGTTGCCGAAGAGGTTGGCGCTCATCAGCGCCATGGCATAGCGGCTGCTCTCCACCTTGACCACGGTCACACCGGGCATGGCGGAAAGGTCGATGTCGTGCTGGACGACCAGCGCGCTGACCCCCTTGGCGGCGCAGTCAGCAGCAAACGTGTGGCTGTCCCGCTGGGTGCCCACGATGCACACGAACAAAAGCCCCGGGGCAGCCTTGCGGCTGTCGTAGATGATATCTGCGATCTCAGTATCCAGACTGCCCTGCACAAGGGTAAAGGGCACGCCTTCCATCAGTTGTTCCAGCTTCATACAGTCTCCTCCAAAAAGCTTCTTTACATGGGGTTTTCTTCTTCGTTGGCCGTCATGCGGTCAGGGTGGGTCAGGGGCAGCTGCTCGGTGTCCGCGTCAGCTGCCGGTTCGGTGGTGTCGGCAGTATCCGTGCTTTCTGCACTGTCGGTGCTGTCGGCGGCGTCCTCTGCCGGGGCGGGTTCCTCGGCCTTGGGCGGCACCACATAGCCGGAGGGCAGAGTAGGCTCGCCCTGTGCAAAATAGATCTTGCGGGTGCTGCTGGCGCTGGTATGGCTGAAATCCAGCCGCCCGGTATCGGTGGGGCCGCAGCCCTTGCCATCGGCGTTGGTCAGCACATAGCGGGCGCGGTCCAGCTTATAATCCAGATCGTTCAGCGTACCCAGCAGCACGCTGATGCGGTCCTGATACAAAAATGCGAGCTGCTCGGTGTCTGCCACTTCCAGCCGTGTCACATCCTGCGACAGACCGTATTCCTCCAGCTTGCTGCGCAGGGTGCGCAACGCTTCCATGCGGGCAGTTTCGGTGCTCACTGCGCTTTCGCTTTCAGCGGTTTCCGACCCGGAGGCGCTTGCCGCGTCCGCATCGTCCACGAACCAGAAGCCCTGTCCCGGAGTGGTGTCCTGCAGCTTGCCGCCGTACAGGGTGCAAAGCCCCTCGGGCTGGGTGCTTTCCTCGGACAGGATCTTCCATTTGTCCGAGATCACAAGCCATTTATTGCCGTTTTGCACCGCGTAGGCGGGCACGGCCTCGGTCACCTGCACCACCACGGTGTTGGGGTAGTCCCGGATCACCTTGATGGAACCCAGCAGCGGGAAATTCTGCTCCAGCACAGCGGCCTTTTCGCCGGGTTCAAAGCTGAAGATGTTCTCTTCCAGCTGCACGCCCATCTGCTGTAAAATGCTGTCTGCGGTATAGCCCGCGATCTCGGTCACCTGTTTGCCGTCCGGGGTCTGCACCTGAATGGAATTGATGCGGAACAGCATGGTCATGGTCAGGTAGATGCCTGCACCAATGACGCACAGCAGCATGGCAAAGGCGGTCAGGCGGCGCAGCATCCGGCGGCGGCGCAGCGTGGCGCGGGTCACCTTGCGCTTTTTGCGCATTTCCCGCCGGGCAGGGCTTTGCTGCGGGGCGCTTTGCGCCGGGCGCAGGCGCTGGTTCTGGCTGGCTGCCGGGTGCTGCCGGTTCGGATGGTTTTGCGCGTTCTGGTTTTTCCGGCTGTTCTGCCCGCTGCGGGCATTGTTTGCCGGGCGGCGCTGCTTGCCGCCAGACTTCGCGTTTTTTGGTCTGCTGCCCGCCGGGCGGCTGCCAGAGGGGTACTGGGTGGTATTGCTCCCCTGCCCCTGCGCCGGGCGGCGGGTCTGGGACTGGGTGGGGAACTGGATGCTGTTATCTGCCCGGGAGGAGCGCACGCCGCCGTTGGCGCTGCGGGAGGGCGGGCGGCTGAGCGGCTCGCCGTTATAGCCGTAGTGGCTGCTGCCGGTGCTCCGGGGCGTATGATCCTGCGAAGTCGCAGAGGTGCGCGCTACATCCCGGTTCAGATCATAGGGTCTCGTGTTCCGGGGTCTGCCGTTGCGGTCACGGTTCTGCTGCATCATTCGCACCTTCTTTCCTGTTTATTCCACGTCCGCATCACGGGGTCTTGACCAGCTTGAGCAGCGCCGCAGTGATGCGGTCCAGACTGTCGTCCACCGACAGGCTGCGGGCGTTTTTGCCCATCTCGGCCAGTTTGCCGGGCTGTGCCAGCATAGTAGAAACAGTCTGCACCAGCTTTTCGCCGGTCAGGTCTTTTTCTTCAATGACCACAGCCGCCCCGGCCTTTTGCAGCTCCATGGCGTTGTAGTACTGGTGGTTCTCCGCCACATTGGGGCTGGGGATCAGTACAGCGGCGCGTCCCACGGCTTCCAGTTCGGCCAGCGTCAGCGCACCGGCGCGGCTGATGACGAGGTCTGCCGCTGCCAGCAGCTCCGGCATATTGTTGATGTATTCCTTTACCACAAGGCTGTCGCCGGGGGCAAAGCCCTTCTGCTTTTGCAGCTGCTCAAACAGCTGCACCCCGTACTGCCCGGTGGCGTGCAGGTGCAGCACCGGCTTGTGCTCGTGCTGCTCCCATGCGCACAGGTCTGCCACCACCTCGTTGACCCGGCGTGCGCCCAAGCTGCCGCCGAAGGACAGGATGACGGTGCGGTCGCCCGCACCCAGCTGTGCACGGATGGCCTCGCGATTCGCGGCCTGTGCAAACACCTCCGGCCGCACGGGATTGCCCACCACAAGGGTCTTGTCCGGTGCGCCCAGCTTTTCCACAGCGGCGGGCACGGCGGCAAACACGATATCCACATCCGGGGCCAGCAGCTTGTTGGTCACACCGGGGAAGGCGTTCTGCTCGTGCAAAGCGGTGTGGATGCCCATTTTGGCGGCGCAGCGCACCACCGGGCCGGACACATAGCCGCCGCAGCCGATGACAAGATCCGGCTTTACTTCCTTCATCATGGCCTTGGCCTTGGGGCCGGAGAGGGCCAGATTCCACAGGGTAATGAGGTTGCGCTTGATGTTGTGCAGGCTGAGCTTGCGCTGGAAGCCGGTGATCTCAATATGGTGGAAGGGGTAGCCCGCCTGTGTGACCAGACGGTACTCCATGCCCTCCTTACGGCCTGCAAAATGGATCTCGGCGGTAGGGTCGGCCTTTTTCAGAGCACCGGCAATGGCCAGTGCAGGGTTGATATGTCCGGCAGTGCCGCCGGCTGCAATGAGAACGCGCATGGTGATTCCTCCTTATAAACGCCCGGCCTGCGGCCGGGCGGGCTTGCGGTTTGTTTTACTGTTCTGTACGGGCTGCGCGGGCAGAAGCCAAATCAATGGTCTTGCGGGCAAGTTCTGCTTCCCGCTCGGCGCGGGCGGCTTCCCGCTGGGCACGCATCTGCTCCCGCTGCTGCGCCGCCCGCTCGCCGTTGCGGCCTATGTTCACCATCACGCCCATTTCTGCCAGCAGCAAAATCAGGCTGGTGCCGCCGGAGGAGAAGAAGGGCAGGCTGATGCCGGTGTTGGGCAGGGTGTTGGTGACCACGGCGATATTGCAGAACACCTGCCACGCGATCTGTGCCATGATGCCGATGCCCACCATGGTGCAGTACAGGTTCTCCGCCTTATAGGCGATGAGCAGCCCCTGCACGATGAACAGCACGAACAGCACGATAATGAGCACTGCGCCGATGAAGCCCAGCTCCTCGCACACCACGCTGAAGATGAAGTCATTGGTGCTTTCCGGCAGCCAGAGCTGCTTTTCCACGCTGTTGCCCAGCCCCAGCCCCTTCAGCCCGCCGGAGCCGATGGCGTAAAGGCTCTGCACGGTCTGGTCGGTCATCTTGCTCAGATCCTGCGTCCAGCCGTCCAGACGCTTTTGCAGGTAGGGGATGGAGTCCACATGGGAGAGCAGCGTTTCCAGCAGGGTGCCCGCCGTGATGGCACCCGCCCATGTCAGCACACCGCCGCTGCCGGACAGCAGCAGGATGGTGCCCACCACCGCCACCGTCAGCACGATGCCGGACATGTGCGGTTCCAGCGCCAGCAGGAGGACCACCGGTATAAGGGGCAGCACCGGCACCACCAGCTGCTTCCATACCCGCACCCGCAGCCACTCCCGGGGGGTAAGCAGAATGCGGCGCTCCGGGTCCAGCCGCTCCACCTGCGGCGCTTTTGCCGCAAGATGGGAGCTGAACAGGATCATTTCAAACTTTGCCACCTCCGAGGATTGCAGCGTAAGCCCGCCGAAGCGGATCCAGCGGCGGCAGCCGTTCAGAGGGGCCATGGTCAGGGTGACGGCCAGCATGGCCAGCACGATGATGTACCCCGGCACCACCATCTTGCGCAAAAAGCGGTGATCCATATAACTCATCAGGAACATACAGGCCAGCCCGATCATCATGCACAGCGCCTGCTGCTTGATGTAGTGGAAGCTGTCGCCCATGCGCAGGTAACCGGTGGTGTAGCTGGCGCTGAACAGCATCACCAGCCCAAAGATCATAATAACAGCCAGCGTAGCCAGCCAGTCGATCAGCAGCCGGGACCACGGGCCCGGATCTCGCTGGAACACCGACACCGGCGCTCTGTGTTTTTTGCGGATAGTCGCCATCTGCGCTCCCTTCCCTCTCTGTGCCCGGTCAGCACCAGCGCAGCAGCGCCAGCGCCAGCACATAGCCGACAGCGCTCAGCGCAAAGCTGCACAGGAACACCGTCTCCGGGCTCATTTTATGCTTTTTTACCCAGCAGCGCAAGGGCTTGCCGGTGCGCTTTGCACACAGCAGCTGCGCTGCCAAAAGACCGCCCGCCGCCCAGAAGGGCAGCGCCAGCGGCACGGTCAGGCTGGTCATGTCCAGACTGAGCGGGATGCAGCCGATGGCACCCACTGCCAGCAGACTGCCGCAGCAGCCCACCCCCAGCCTTGCCGGAGGGAACGCCCACAGCCCCAGTGCCACCAGTGCCCCGGCAAGCGCGGCGGGCAGCACCGCCAGCCCGGAAACGCCCAGACCGGCTTCTACCATCATCAGCGCCAGCATGGCCACAAAGGCCGCACCGCACACCGCGCCCTCGTCCCGCTCGGCGATGCGGGCGCACTCGGCCAGTGCCACCATGAGCACCGCCCACAAAAAGGGCACGGCGCTGCCCAGCAGCACATACCCCGCCCCGGGCACGCCCAGCCCCCGGGGCAGACAGCCCGCTGCCCGCAGCAGCCAAAGGACAAAGGCCGCGGCCAGTGCTTCCAGCAAAAGCCGCACGTCCCGCCGCAGCCCCAGCGCCGACGGGCTGCGCATCCGGGCAAGATCCTCTGCAAGACCCACTGCCCCAAAGGCAAGGCTTCCGGCCAGCGCCGTGAGCAGCCGCGTCATCAACCGGCCCTCGCTGCCCAGCAGCTCCGGCTGGCCTACGCAGGCGGCAAGCCAGCCCACGCCCACCGCAGCCACCGTGCCCGCCGCCGCACACAGCCCACCCCACAGCGGGGCGCGCAGGGGTGCAGGCCGGGGCTGCTCAGACTGTACCGGCTGCTGTTGTTCGCGGCGTTCCAGCACCCGCCGCAGCGGCACAAACAGGCTGCACAGGGCTGCCGTAAGGGCAAAGCCCAACACCACCGCCGCTGCCAAGGCGAAACGCTCCATAACTCAGCCACTCCATTTCGCCAAATAGTTATACTTCCGCTTCTTTATGCTCTTCGTAGAAGATATCCAGCACTTTTTCCAGTGCCATGCCGTGGCTGGCCTTTACCAGAATGGCATCGCCGGGCTGCACCCGGCTCAGCAGGGCATCGGCAGCCTCGCGGTAGCTGTCCGCGTGCAGGGTCTTTACCCCCTTGGCCGCAGCCACTACGGCGGTGCGCTTGGCCTGCTCGCCGTAAGTGATCAGGCAGTACAGCCCGCTCTCGGCGGCAAGGCGTCCCAGCTCCTCGTGTGCTTCGCGGCTCAGCTCGCCCAGCTCCAGCATATCGCCCAGCAGGGCAAAGCGGCGCTTGCAGGGGAAATCTTTAAACATCGCCAGCGCGGCCTTCATGCTGTCCGGGTTTGCGTTGTAGCAGTCCTCGATGACGGTCACGCCCTCGCTGTCCACCACCTTCTGGCGGCGGCCGGTCTGCTCAAAGTTGGAAAGCCCATGGATGACCCTCTTGGCGTCACAGCCCAGACGGGTGGCGGCGCAGTAGGCAGCCAGAGCGTTTGCCACATTATGGCGTCCCATGGCGGGGATGTTTACCACAAAGGTGCCGTGCTCCTGATCCTCCAGCACAAAGCTCATGCCGTCGGTCTCCTGCCGGATGGACAGGGCGCAGACGTCTGCATTTTCATCGCTCAGGCTGAACCACACCGGGCGCACATGGGCGGGCAGCGTTGCCTTGCGCAGGAAGGGGTCGTCGTAGTTCAGCACCAGCGGCGCACCCTCCGGCAGACCGTTGCAGATCTCCAGCTTTGCCTTGCAGATGTTCTCCTGACTGCCCAGATTGCCGATATGAGACACGCCGATGCAGGTGATGATGCCCACATCCGGCCGTGCTGCCCGCACCAGACGGTCGATCTCGCCCGCGTGGCTCATGCCCATCTCGATGACCGCGTACTCGGTGCTGCTTTCCAGCCGCATCAGGGTGCGGGGCATTCCCAGCTCATTGTTCTGGTTGCCCTCGGTCTTGATGGTCTCGCCAAAGCCGCACAGAGCGGCGTAGGTCATCTGCTTGGTGGTGGTCTTGCCCACACTACCGGTCACACCTACCATTTTGGGGTGGTACTGGCTGCGGTAGTTTGCGCCCATCACCATCATGGCGTGGTAGCTGTCCGGGCAAAGGATGGCCTTTTCCTCCGGCACACCGGGCACGGGATGGTTGACCACCACATACTCCGCGCCCTGCTCCAGCGCACGGGCGGCGAAATCATGGCCGTCGAACCGCTCGCCGGGGAAGGCCACAAAAATGCAGCCGGGTTTTACCTCGCGGCTGTCGGTGGTGACCAGTGCCACCTCCGGGTCACTGGTCAGTTTTCCGGCAGGCACCAGCCCTGCCAGAAGCTTGCTTGCATGGATCTTTTCCATTGTTCTATCCCCTCTCGTTCTATTGAATGCTGCACCCTCATCCGTCATTGCCTTGCGGCAGTGCTTTATGCTGAAAGCCTTGTTCGAGGATGCCGAAAAAGCTGTTTTACCCACAGGTCAGGGTGATGATGGTGCCGCGCTGCACGCTGGAGCCAGGCTCGTCGCTTTGCGCCTGCACCGTGCCGCTGCCTTCCACCACGCAGTTCAGCCCGGCGGCGCTCAGCATCTGGCGGGCAAAGTCCGGGCTCTTGCCGGTCACATCCGGCACCTCGGTGCGGCTGCCCTCGTAGGTATCGGTATACAGGTAGATGGTGGTGCCGTAGGGCACCTTTGCGCCCGCGTTGGGATACTGGTAGGTAACCGGGGCAGCAGACTGGCTGCTCTGACTCTCCTGCAGCTGATGCTTCAGGCCCTGAATATTCAGGCTCACCTGCGCGTTGCTCCACTCGGTGCCCACAAGGTTCGGCACCGTAACGATGGTGCCGCTGCGGTCCTCGCCGTCGGTGGCGATGCCCAGATAGGGAGCCACCTCACTGATGATATTGCCTGCCACAGGGGCTGCAAGGATAGAGGAATAGTCCGTCCGGGCGTTGTTGGGGTCGTCCAGCATGACGTAGACGAGGATCTCCGGGTCGTTGGCGGGCAGCACTGCCACAAAGGAGGCCACCTTTTTATAGTCGCCATCGGCGCGGCGGTGCATATTCAGCTGCTCGGAGGTAGCGGACTTGCCGCCGATGCGGTAGCCGGACACATAGGCGTTTTTGCCGCCGCCGGTGCCGTTGCCCACCTCATACTCCATCATCTCCCGGATGACCTCGCTGGCGCTCTGGCTGATGACCTGACGGCGCACGTTTGCGCCGATCTCCTGAATGACGTTGCCGTTGGCATCGGTGATCTTATCCACCACATGGGGGGTGACCAGATACCCGCCGTTGACGGTGGCCGCAATGGCGGTGCACATCTGCAGCGGGGTGATGGCCATGGCCTGACCGAAGGAGGAGGAAGCCAGCTGCACCTCGCCCAGCTGGTCGGCGCGGTAGTACTGCATAAAGTTGGTCTCACTGGGCAGGTCCACGCCGGTGCGGGCGGTAAAGCCGAAGGCATCGAAGTAGTTATAGAACTGCTGCGAGCCGACGCGCTGCCCCAGCTGGATGTAGTAGATGTTGCAGCTCTTGCGCAGCGCCTCAGCCATATTGAGCAGGCCGTGCGCCTTGCGCCCTGCGCAGTGGTAAGTCTCCTTGGCTACGCCGTAGGCACCGGAGCAGGTAAAGGTGGTGTTCATGGTCGCCACGCCGGAGTCGATGCCCATGGCGGAGGTGATGACCTTGAACACAGAGCCTGGGTAGTACAGCTCAGTGATGGTCTTGTTCTTCCACAGGATATCCTGGTAGTAGCCGGAATAGTCCGCTTCTTCGTCCAGAATCTTGTTGCCCTGTTCATCGGTGATGTAGTTGCCGTCGGCATCCTTTTTATAGATGCCGTAAAGTTCCGGCTCTGCGTGCACCAGCTCGTTGAGGTAAGCCTCGTTGGCAGTGAAGTTCAGCGGGTCGTTGGGGTCAAAGTCCGGCTTGGAAGCCATAGCAAGGATGGCACCGGTCTTGACGTCCATCACAATGGCGCAGCCGCGGTTTTCCACCGTATTGGCTGCAATGGCTTCGTTCAGGTACCGCTCCGCGATCTCCTGCACGTTCACATCCAGCGACAGCACCAGATTGGAGCCGTCCTTGGCGGCAAAGGTGGTGGCGTTGGCGTCTGCAATGGCGTTGCCCACCGCGTTGCGCTGGGTGATGGTGCGGCCATCCACACCGGCCAAGGTGGACTGGTAGGATTTTTCCAGTCCGTAGGTGCCGACGCCGTCTGCATCCGTAAAGCCCAGCACCGCTGCGGCAAAGGCACCGTAGGGGTAGTTGCGCTGGAAGCTTTTTTCCGAGGACACCGAGATGCGCCCCTTGCGGGAGGTATCGGTGGCCTTTTTGTGCGTCTTGTTGAAGCTGGTGACGTATTTTTCAATGGAAAGCTTCACCGCGTTGTTCACCTTGGTGGCAAGGGTGACGTAGGCAGAATCCAGCCGGGATAGTGCATCGTAAACGGTCTGGTACTGCTGCTGGTACTCTGCCGAGGAGGTGTCCACGCTGTCCAAGCTCTCGCCGTCTCCGGAGAGCAGACGCAACGTCAGCTCCCGGCTCACCTCAGCGCACATGGCGGGGTCCAGCGTTTTGGTCACGGTGTCGTCATCGTTGGTCTTGCTGGTATAAAGGATGCTGCTGTAACTGGGGTCTGCCCAGATGGTCCACACCACGCTGGTGGAGGCAAGGGTGATGCCGGAGGCATCGTAGATCTCGCCGCGGGTGGCCTTGATGGTGGTATCCAGCAGCTGCTGCTGGGCGGCGTACTGGCGGTACTCTGCCCCGTGGATGATCTGGATATTATACAGGCTGCGGATGACGATGGCCGCTGCCACCACCACCGCAAGGATGCCCAGACGGCTGCAAAGCCGCCGCACCCGGCTGTCCAGCCGATCCCGGCCGGAGGCCGGACGCAGGCGGTAGCCCCTGTTTTTTTTGTTACGGAAAGGTTCTTGCATTGGTTCTCTCCTGCGGGGCGTGCACTGCATTCCGCGCGCCCTGCGCTGTTATTTATTCAGACTGCGGTGTCCATAAACCGAAAAAAGCGTGCGCTGCCGCACGCTTTCTTCGTTTATCTCACGGTGCCCAGAATGTTCACCGCGCCGGTGTACAAAAAGTCGGTCCATTGCCGCACGGTGGACTCCCGGCGCACCAGTGCGCCGCTTTCGCCCAGGCGGATGTAGGTGATCTGGCTGGGGTCTACTTTCATCAGACCCAGCCGCCCTGCGGTCTCCTCCACGCTGGCAATGTTGGTCTTGCTGTTCAGGGTGCTGTTGTAGTAGGTATACTGGCTCTGCTCGCTGACCAGCTGCGCCTTAGTGGCTTGGATCTGGTCGTTCAGCTCCACCAGCTGTGCCTCGCTCCACAGCAGACTGATGGCAAAGCCCACCAGCAGTGCTGCCGCCACCAGATTCATGGCGTTATGTACGGCGGCCTGCAGCGGGTTCAACCGCCGCTTGCCGCCCTTTGCTACCCGCAGGTTTGCTTTGCGCTGCGGCTGCGGTGCCCTGCGGCGGCGCACCGCGTTACGATCATATGCTGGCTGACCCATGGTTTCTCTCCTCCTCACAATGCCGGTGCTTCCGGCATCTCAGCATTTTTCCAGCACACGCAGGTGGGCGGAACGGCTGCGCCGGTTCTCCTCCAGCTCCTGCGTATCAGCTTCAATGGGTTTGCGGGTGATAAGCTTTGCCTTTGCCTTGCCGCCGCATACACACACCGGAAACTCCGGCGGGCAGGTACAGGCTGTGGACCAGCGGCGGAACTTGTTCTTGACCAGCCGGTCCTCCAGAGAGTGGAAGGTGATCACGCACAACCGGCCGCCCGGTGCAAGGTGATCGAAAATGGTATCCAAGCCCTCCTCCAGCGCATCCAACTCGTGGTTCACTGCAATGCGCAGTGCCTGAAAGGTGCGGCGGGAGGGGTTCTTGTTCTTGCGGCGCTCTGCCGGGGGCATGGCGCTTGCTACGATATCTGCCAGCTGCAGGGTGGTCAGGATGGGAGCGGTTTCCCGCGTCTCCACGATCTTTCCTGCGATCTGCCACGCATAGGGCTCCTCGCCGTAATCCCGCAGGATGCGGGCCAGTTCCTCGCGGCTTTCGGTGTTCACAAGGTCTGCGGCGGTCTCGCCCTGCTGGCTCATGCGCATATCCAGCGGCGCGTCTGCCCGGTAGGAAAAGCCCCGGGCGGCATCGTCTAGCTGGTGGCTGGAAACGCCAAGATCCAGCAGTGCGCCGTTGATCTTTTCAATGCCCAGCTGCTCCAGCGCCTGTCCCGCATAGCGGAAATTGATCTGTACCACGGTGGCAGGCAGCCCGGCCAGACGGGAACGCGCGGTCTGCACCGCGTCCGGGTCCTGATCCAGCGAGATGAGCCTGCCGCCCTTGGCGGCGTCCAGCCGCAGGGCGATCTGGCGGGAATGTCCCGCGCCGCCCGCGGTGCCGTCCAGATAGGTGCCCGCCGGATCAATGGCAAGCCCCGTCAGGCACTCGTTCAGCAAAACGGGGATATGCTCAAACGAGGCCGGGTCAAAGGGCTGCTGTTCTTCAAAGGCCATTGGCACGGCCTCCTTTCTCGGTTTAGTTTTTTTGCATCAGAGGTGCAGCTTGCGCAGCCGCTCGGCGCGCTGGTCGTTGGTCACGGCGGCGCGGCGGGCGTTCCAGACTTCGGTGGCCCAGATCTCAGCATGGTTGCGGTTGCCGATGATGGTCACGTCCTTTTCCAGTCCGGCGTAGGTGCGCAGCTCTGCGGGCAGCAGGATGCGTCCTTGCTTGTCCGGCGCCACCTCGCAGGCGGTGCTGAACAGGTCGCCGGAGATAGCCCAGCTGTCCATCAGTTCATCGCTTTCCAGCTTGTCCGCCAGCCGCTGAACTTCCTCCATGGGCAGTGCGAACAGGCAGCTGTCCACCCATTCCAGCACCACGAAGCTCTCGCCCATGGCGTCGCGGAATTTTGCGGGGAAGTTCAGCCGCCCCTTGGCGTCGATGGTGTAATCATAACGGCCAAAAAACACGCGCTGCTCCCCCCTTTCAGGGGCGTCTTCAGGGCGTGTGCCCTACTTTTACCCACTTTGCCCCACCGATACATCTTTATTGTAGCAAATCAAGTTCGTGAATGCAAGGGTTTTCGGGCGGCTTTTTGCCGCAAAAATCCACAAAAAAAGTCCCTGTGAGCCGTCATTTTTGCTCGCAGGGACTTCGTTTTCCGCAATCTGTGGAATTTGTGTGGAAAGTTGACCGTTATCAGCCGTTTTTCTTGGCGTTCTGGCGCAGGCTGGCACGGATATTTTTGACCTGTGCGGCGTTTTCCACCATGGTGTCCTCGGTGGTGCGCAGCATATTCTCGCAGTAGTCGGTCACGGTCTGGCGCAGGGTGCGCGCCTCGGTCTGGGCTGCGGAGGTGATCTCAGAAGCGCGCTGCTGGGCGGCCTTGACGATCTCGGCGTCGCTGACCAGAATGCGGGCGCGCTCCTCGGCCTTTTTCACAATAGCCTGTGCCTGTGCGTTGGCGCTGTCCACGATCTGCGCCCGGTCGTTCACGATCTGCTGCGCCTGCCGCAGCTCACCGGGCAAAGCCGCCCGCACCTCGTCCAGATAATCCCGGATCTGCTCCACATCCACGATGCGCTTGCCGCCGGAAAGGGGCACGCTTGCGCTCTCTTCCAGTGCATCCTCAATGGTATCCAAAAGCTCGTTCACGTTCATAAGGCTTCTCCCTCCTGCTCAGCGGCGGACTGCATGGGCTTTGTGTACTTCCACAGCAGCACCTTGCCGTATTTATACTGTTTCTGCAGGGTCAGACTGCCCACCTGCGCGGGCAGCACGATGCCTATTTCGCTCTCGCACAGCACGATGCCGCCCGGAGCAACGCACTTTTCCACGGCAGGCAGGATCTTTTCCAGCGTGCCGCCACGGAAGGGCGGGTCCAGCAGCACCAGATCGAACTGCTCCCGGCAGGCCGATAAGAACCGCGCAGCCTCGCCAATATTCACCCGGCTGCGGTCGAACACGCCGCAGGCCTTGCAGTTGCGCATCACGATGCTTACGGCCTCCCGGCTCTCGTCCAGAAAGACGCACCGGGCCGCACCCCGGCTGAGCGCCTCGATGCCCAGCTGGCCGCTGCCGGCATACAGATCCAGCACCCGGGCCCCGGGCAGGTCGAACTGTACGATGCTGAACATCGCCTCCTTCACCTGCGAGAGGGTGGGGCGGGTGACATCGGTGCCGGGCAGTGCTTCCAGCCTGCGGCCCCGGGCTTCTCCTGCGATCACGCGCATGATGTTACCTCCTTGCCGTAGCTGCCGTCCCCGCGGCAGCCGGTTTGAACTCTTTCGTATCCTTTATTATCTCCCAACTGCATAGCATTGTCAAGAGCCCGCATTGCGCTGCGGGCGGCTTTGTGCTACAATCATAGCAGCAATATTGCGCATTTTACGGCGCATTTCAGCAAAGGAGAGTATACAGCATGAAAGTTCTGCTCATCAACGGCAGCCCCCACGAGAAGGGCTGCACCTACACCGCCCTTTCCCTCATCGCCGGGGAACTGAAGGCACAGGGCATCGAGACCGAGATTTTGCACGTCGGCGGCCAGCCCGTGGGCGGCTGCATCGGCTGCGGCGGCTGCCGCAGCGGCAATGGATGCGTGTTCGGCGGCGTGGTCAACGAGGCCATTGAGAAGGCCAAAACCGCCGACGCCTTTGTGTTCGGCAGCCCGGTGCACTACGCCTCCGCTGCGGGCAACATGGCCAGCTTTATGGATCGTCTGGCCTACGCGGGCGGCAAGTATCTGGCCTACAAGCCCGCCGCCGTCTGCTGCTCTGCCCGCCGCGCCGGTACCACCTCCACCCTTGACCAGCTGGTCAAATACCCCCAGTTCTTCCACATGCCGCTGGTCAACGGCTCCTACTGGGCTATGGTACATGGCTCCAACCCCGAGCAGGTGCTGCAGGACGCCGAGGGCTGCGCCGTGATGCAGGAACTGGGCCGCAACATGGCATGGCTGCTGCGCTGCATCGAGGCCGGTAAGGCCGCAGGCATCGACCACCCGCAGAACCCGCCCCGCCCCATGACCAGCTTTATCCGCTGAGACAAAAGATTTGTCATGCGCTCCGCGTTGCTCTGCGCATCTTCAGCGGAAGAATTATTTTAAATTCTAAATCGGGAAAATCTGCGGATTTTCTCGATTTAGTTTTTTCATACAGCCCCTCTCGTGAAAATGATTTCAGAGCCCCGGAACGCCGCTGGCGTTCCGGGGCTCCATTTCTATGGGCGATTTTGTACAATTTTTCCAAGCATTTCTTGGGAAACCTGCCACCCGGCAGCTTTCGCGCACTGCAAAATTTCCGCTTATCCGGCACAAAAGGGGCGTGAATGCTTTTTTCGTTCATAACTTTGTGATACCATACCTCTATAAGCATATCACTCAGACGGAGATCCTGCTATGGAACACTACGATTGGAACGAGGGCTGGCTGTTTGCCCCCACCTTTGACCCGGCGCTGGTGCGCCCGGAGTGCCCGGAGCTTTCCCTTACCCCGGTGCGGCTGCCCCACACGGTCAAGCCTCTGCCCTATAACTACTGCAATGAAAACGACTACCAGCGCCTGTGCGGCTACCGGCGGGAGTTTTTTGCGCCCAAGGAGTGGCTGGGCCGCACCGTGCTGCTTACCTTCGGGGCGGTGGCGCACGACGCCACCGTGTTCTGCAACGGGCGGCGGGTGTTCCACCATGGCTGCGGCTACACCGCCTTTACGGTAGACCTGACCGGCGCGCTGCGTCTGGGACAGAAAAACGTGGTGGCTGTGCGCTGCGACTGCCGGGAGGATCTGAACGTCCCGCCCTTCGGCGGACAGCTGGATGCGCTGACCTACGGCGGCATCTACCGCGCCGTCAGTCTGGATATCAAGGAGCCCGCCTACCTGCGGGACGTGTTCATCGAGGCCAAGGCCGAGGGCGATTTCCGCATCTACACCGCCACCGTGGGCGAGACGGTCGGCTGCACGCTGCAGGCCGAGATCCGCAGCCCCGCCGGGAGCCGGGCAGTGTACAGCGGCGAGCTTTCCCTGCCCATCACCGGCACACTGAACAACGTGCACCCGTGGAGCTTGGAGCACCCCACCCTGTACACCCTGACCATGCGGCTCATCCGCCCCGGCACCGGCGGTCTGCCCGACCGGGTGCTGGACGAAAAAACGGTGCGGTTCGGTTTCCGCACGGTGCAGTTCGTGGCAGGCGGGCTGTACCTGAACGGACAGCGGGTGGAGCTGCGCGGGCTGGACCGGCACCAGAGCTACCCCTATCAGGGCTACGCCATGCCGGACAGCATCCAGCGGCTGGACGCCCAGCTGCTGAAAAAGGAACTGGGCTGCAACGCCGTGCGCACCTGCTATGCGCCCCCCAGCCCGGCGTTTCTGGACGCCTGCGACGAATTGGGTCTGCTGGTATTCCCCGAAATGCCCGGCTGGCAGCACATCGGCGACGAAGTGTGGCAGGCGCAGGCGCTGCAAAACTGCCGGGAGATGGTGTGCCAGTACCGCAACCATCCCAGCATCTTTTTGTGGGGTGCCCGCATCAGCGGCAGCCCCGACAACGAGGCCTTTTATAAGCGCACCAACGAAGCCATCCACCGGCTGGACCCCACCCGCCCCACGGCGGGCACCCGCAGCACCCGCAAAAGCCAGCTGCTGGAGGACGTTTACGCCTACAATGATTATTCCTACGCTGGGCGCGGCGCGGGCTGCGAGAACCGCGCCGCCGTGACTCCCGACACCCGCAAGGGCTACCTTATCAGCGCGTTCGGCGGACAGAACTTCCCCGCCAAGCCCTTTGACGATGAACCTCACCGTCTGGTGCAGGCGCTGCACCACGCCGCCGTGCTGAACGACAGTATCGCCCAGCCGGGCGTGGCAGGCAGCTTTGGCTGGTGCATGACCGACTACAACACCCACCGGGAATTCGGCAGCGGCGACCGCATCTGCTACCACGGCGTGATGGACCTGTTCCGCAACCCGAAGCTTTCTGCCGCCGTTTATGCCAGCCAGAAAACGCCCCGCGCACCCTCCGACATCGTGCTGGAGGTCTCCTCCGCCATGACGCTGGGCGACCTGCCCGGCGGCGCAGCAGCCGCCTGCTGGGTGTTCACCAACGCCGAGAGCGTTCGGTTGTACCGCGGCAACGACTTTGTGGCCGAGTTTGGCCCCGACCGCCGGGGACGCTTTGCCGCCCTGCCCCACCCGCCCATCGAGATCAACGATTTTGTGGGCTCCCTGCTGGAAAAGTACGAGGGCATGGATCACGCCACTGGCGCACAGGTCGCCGCCATCCTCAACGAGCTGCGGCGGGACGCCATGGCGCTTTCGCCCCTTTCCAAGGCGCGGATGCTCTCGCTGCGGCTGAGCTGGAGCGAGCTGCTGCGGATGTACTACAAATACATCGGTGTGCTGGGCAGTTCCGCGCCGGTGTACCGGTTCGAGGCGGTATGGCATGGCCGCGCCGTGCGCACCGTGGTGCGGGAGCCGGTGCAGAGCGTCCGACTGGAATGCACCGTGCACAATCCCCTGCTGACCGACGGCCCCACATGGGACTGCGCCGCGGTCAGCCTGCGCGCCATCGACCAGAACGGCAACCTGCTGCCCTACTGCGGCGAGGCCGTCTGCCTGTCCGTGGAGGGGCCGCTGAAAATTCTGGGCCCCAGCGTGGTGCCCCTGCGGGGCGGCATGGCGGGCACCTACCTTGCCACCACCGGCGAGGCCGGACGCGCCGTGCTGCACTGCCGCATGGAGGGCGCACTGGACACGGAGGCGGTGCTCACCGTGCGCAGCCGGGAGGAGCAAAACGTTTAATTTTCGTCCTTTCATGATAGATTTGCAGTCTGTTCAAAATTTTATCATGGTTGGCTGATATCCTAGAAGCACAAAGTATTCCGCAGGGCGGCGCTGCTGCCCTGCGTTTCCGTGTGTAAAGCCCCAGAGAAGAGGATGCGAAAACCTATGAGAGAAAAATTCCGTCAATTCATGATCGGGCGCTACGGCACCGATGGCCTGAACCAGTTTTTGAGCATGAGCTCCATCGTGATGCTGCTGGTATCGCTGCTCACCCGCGTTTCCCTGTTCACATGGCTGGGCGCAGCGCTGCTGATCCTGTGCTACTACCGCAGCCTGAGCCGCAACATCTCCAAGCGCACCGAGGAGAACTACCGCTTTTACAGCCTGAAGGACCGGTTCAATAACAAGTTCCGCAGCCTGAAGGAGCAGTGGGCCAACCGCAAGCTGTACCACTACTACCGCTGCCCCCAGTGCCGTCAGAAGCTGCGCGTGCCCCGGGGACGCGGACGCATCCAGATCTCCTGCCCCCGCTGCGGCACCCAGTTCATCAAAAAGAGCTGAGCTGCCATGTTCGGATATGTGATCCCGGATCGGGCCGGCCTCAGCCCCGAAGCGCAGAGCCGCTATCGCTCGGCCTACTGCGGGCTGTGCCGCCGCATCGACGCCTTGCACGGGCTGCGGGGACGGTTCAGCCTGAGCTATGACCTGACCTTTTTAAATATCCTGCTGTGCAGCCTGTACGAGGGCGAAACGCCCGCAGACAGCGGCATCGACCGCTGTCCCGTCCACCCGGTGCATGGTGTGCTCTGGCGCAGCGCCGACCCTACCGACTACTGTGCCGACCTGAGCGTAGCGCTGCACTACTATAACGCACAGGACAAATGGCAGGATGACCATAATCTGCTGGCACTGGGGTACAGCACCCTGCTGGACAACAGCACCGCCGAGGCCGCCCAGCGCTGGCCGCGGCAGTGCAATGCGATCCGCGCTTGTCTTGCCAAACTTGCTGAGTACGAGGCCGCCGGCAGCACCGACCTTGACGCGGTGTCCGGCTGCTTCGGTGCGCTGATGGCAGAGCTGTTCGACTACCGGCAGGATCGCTGGGCACCGGAGCTGCGCAGCATCGGCTTTCATCTGGGCAAGTTCATCTACCTGCTGGACGCCTACGACGACCTGCCCCGCGACAAGCGCCGGGGCGCATACAATCCCCTGCGGGAGCTGAGCACCCACCCGGACTACGAGGAAGAGATGCTGGACATCTTTGAGCTGCTGCTGGCACGCTGCGCGCAGAACTTTGAGCGTCTGCCCTGCGTGGAGGACGCGGACCTGCTGCGCAACATCCTGTATTCCGGCGTATGGCTGAAATACAACTGCAAAAACGCAAAACGCACCGGAAAGCCCGATGCATCTTGATTTTGTGCCGATGTTCCGGTAAAATAAAACGGATGCGGTGCAGCGGTGCTGTACCGTCAGTATAATGAGTGAGGAAGTATACCGAGCATGAGAGATCCCTATGAGGTGCTGGGCGTTCAGCGCGGCGCAAGCGACGACGAGATCAAAAAAGCATACCGCGCCAAGTGCAAACGCTGGCACCCGGATTTGAACCCCAACGACCCCACGGCTGAGGAGCACTTCAAGGAGGTGCAGGCCGCCTACGATGCCATTACCAAGGGCGATGCCGGCCCCCAGATGGGCGGCAACCCCTACGGCGGCTACCAACAGCAGGGCTACAACCGGCAGAGCTATGGTCAGCAAGGCTATGGGCAGCAGAACTACGGTTACACCGGCTTTGATGGCTTTGACGGGTTTGAGGGCTTCGACCCCTTTGGCTTCGGTTTTGGCTTTGGCGGCTATCAGCAGGCCGGGCCCAGCGCCTCCGGCACCGACACCCCGGAGATGCAGGCCGCCCGCAATTTTGTGGCCAATGGCCGCTACGCCGAAGCGCGCCGGGTGCTGGACGGCATGACCGGCCGCAATGCGCGGTGGTATTACCTCTCTTCGCTGGCCAATCAGGGGCTGGGCAAAAGCGTGGACGCCCTGCAGGATGCCCGCCGCGCCGTGCAGCTGGACCCGAACAACACCGAGTACCAGATGCACCTGCGCCGGATGCAGAACCCCGGCCAGACCTACCGCACCCAGACCACCTACGCCCAGCCCGGCGGATTTGGAAGCTGGTGCTGGAGCATGATCCTGCTGAACCTGCTGTGCAACTGTTGCTGCGGCGGCTGGGGCTTCCGTGGGTTCAGAATGTGATAGAACCATTTGAATGCGCTCCGCGTTCGCTTTGCGCATAATTAGCGGAAAGAATATTTTTATTTGTAAATCGGGAAAATCTGCGGATTTTCCCGATTTACTTTTTCACGGGAGGG
>ENA-UONX01000260-UONX01000260.1-human-gut-metagenome-genome-assembly--contig:-P74old-NODE-260-length-83782-cov-81.477624_pt1 | contig 83782 bp, 113 predicted proteins | sample MGYA00242466_ERZ724013 | MGnify/ENA metagenome assembly ERZ724013 | reverse complement strand
CCGTCAGCACGATGGGGCTGGTGGTGTAGGTGAGCAGGCTGGTGCCCGCGATCAGCGCCATGACGCGCACTGCCATCAGCACAGCATAGCGCACGCCCTCGGCGTAAATGGTCAGAAACCAGATGTGCACCAGCGGTTCGCCCTCGCCCGACACAAAGAACAGGTTCAGCACCGCTGTAAAGATCACGATGGGCAGGATGGGCTTCAGGCTCTTGCCGATCATCTTGAGCGGAATTTTCGCCACTGTATACATCGCGGCCAGGAACAGGATGGACAGGGTCAGGCCCAGCGGGTTGGACGCTGCGAACAGCAGCACGATATAAACGATGGTCAGCACCAGCTTCAGGCGCGGGTCGAACCGGTGCACCAGACTGTTGCCGGGGAAGTGCTGGCCGATGGTGATATCTCTCAGCATGTGGCAGCGCCCCCTTCCTGCTTTGCTTCGCGCGGCAGCACAAGGCTTTCGCCTGCGTCGCGGCGGCGTTTGGCTTCCACGATCATCTTGACGGCATAGGGGATGGTGTACACGTCAGCGGGTACATCCACGCCCATCTCCCGCAGTTTGAGGAAAATCTTCGTCACCTGCGGCACGGAAAGGCCCAGCTCCAGCAGTTCCGGGGCACGGGCAAACACCTTTTCCACCGTGTCGTACATGGCGATCTTCTTATTGCTCATGACGAGGACGCGGTTGGCGTACTTGGCAATATCCTCCATGCTGTGAGAAACCAGCAGCACGGTGGTGCCGGTCTTTTTGTGGTACTCCTTCACTTCGGAAAGGATATCGTCACGGCCCTCGGGGTCAAGACCGGCGGCAGGCTCGTCCAAAACCAGGATGCGCGGCTTCATCGCCATGACACCGGCCACAGCCACGCGGCGCTTCTGGCCGCCGGAAAGCTCAAAGGGGCTGCGCTCCAGCAAAGCCGGGTCAAGGCCGACGAAATCGGCGGCTTCGTGCACGCGGCGGTCGATCTCGGCATCGTCCAGGCCCATGTTTTTCGGGCCAAAGGCGATGTCCTTATAGCAGGTCTCCTCGAACAGCTGGTATTCCGGGTACTGGAACACCAGACCGGTGAGGAAACGGAAATCACGGATCTTCTCCGGGTCGGCCCACAGGTCGCGGCCGTCAATGAAAATTTTGCCGCTGGTGGGCTTGTTCAGGCCGTTCATGTGAGTGATGAGGGTGCTCTTGCCGGAGCCGGTGGCCCCGATGATGCCCACAAAGTCGCCTTCTTCCACGGTGAAGCTCACGTCATCCAGCGCGGTGACTGCCGTCGGCAGGCCGGGGTTGTAGACGTAGCTCAGGTGTTCTACCTTGATGATATCTGCCATTTGCGTCCCCTCCCCTCACTGCAGCAGCTCATACAGAGCCTGTGCGCATTCGCCGGTGTCGATGATGCCCTCCGGCATCGGGATGCCAGCCTTCACCAGCTCGTCCCGCAGCTCGGCAGCCTGCGGCACATCGAGGTGCAGAGAGCGCACCTTCTCGGTCTGGCTGAACACCTCTTTCGGGGTGCCCTCCATCACGATGTGGCCCTTGCTCATCACCAGCACACGGTCGGCCTGTGCGGCTTCTTCCATATAGTGGGTGATGGACACCACGGTGATGCCCATGTTCTTGTTCAGGTGGTGGATGGTCTGCATCACCTGCTCGCGGCCGCGGGGGTCCAGCATGGCGGTGGCTTCGTCCAGGATCAGGCAGTCCGGCCGCATGGCCACAACGCCCGCAATGGCCACGCGCTGTTTCTGGCCGCCGGACAGGTTGTGGGGTGCACGCTCGCGGTATTCGTAGATACCGGCCATCTTCATGGAGTCATCCACACGGCGGCGCATCTCCTCGGGCGGCACACCGAGGTTTTCCAGCGCAAAGGCAACGTCTTCCTCCACCACGGTGGCCACGATCTGGTTGTCCGGGTTCTGGAACACCATGCCCACGGTCTGGCGGATGTCGTAAATTTTGTCATCGTCGGCGGTGTCCATGCCTTCCACATACACCTTGCCGCTTTCCGGCAGCAAAATGGCGTTGAAGTGCTTGGCCAGCGTGGATTTGCCGCAGCCGTTGGCACCCAGCACCGCCACGAACTCGCCGCGCTTCACCTGCGTGGACACGCCGTCCAGCGCGTAGACCGGCTGGTCGCTGACGTCATAGCGGAACTTTAAATTTTCTGCTGTTAAAATCGTCTCGTTCATTTTTGTTTCTCTTTCTGGTGGTGCGCCCCTCCGAAAGGGGCTGTACCCCATTCCATATTATTTTCAACACCACACTGCGTGTGGTGTTGAAAATCCCTTGCTTTTTATATTATTCTTCCCAAATCGCCGTTGCACCGCAGGGCACGACGCCGCCGGTGGCGGACACCGGCAGGCCGATCTCATCGCAGGAGGTCTGCCCGCCAAAGCGAGGGATGAGGGTGGTCTTGAGCATATACTCCATGACGGCCGGGGAAAGGCCGGTGGTGTAGCTGTTCACCGCGAAGAACAGCGGCTTGTCGCTCAGCACTTCTTCGCACTGGCTGATGAGGTCGTAGATGCAGTCTTCCAGCTTCCAGATCTCACCGCCGGGGCCGCGGCCATAGCTGGGCGGGTCCATGATGATGCCATCGTAGGTGTTGCCGCGGCGCTTTTCGCGGGCCACGAACTTGGCGCAGTCGTCCACCAGCCAGCGGATGGGCCGGTCGGCCAGGCCGCTTGCCACAGCGTTGTCCTTGCCCCATGCCACGATGCCCTTGGAGGCGTCCACATGGCAGACGGTGGCACCCGCCGCCGCGCAGGCCAGCGTGGCACCGCCGGTGTAGCCGAACAGGTTCAGCACCTTCACGGGACGGCCGGCGGCGCGAATTTTCTTCTCGTACCAGGCCCAGTTGACGGCCTGCTCCGGGAACACGCCGGTGTGCTTGAAGCCGGTGGGGCTGACGATGAGGGTGAGCTTATCCTCGCCCTCGCCGCAGCTGATCTTCCACTTTTCGGGCAGGCGGCGCTTATACTCCCACTCGCCGCCGCCCTGATTGGAGCGGTGGTACACCGCGTCTGCCTTGGCCCACAAGGGGCTCTGCTTGGGGGTCTTCCACACCACCTGCGGGTCGGGGCGGATGAGAATGGTCTCGCCCCAGCGCTCCAGCCGGTTGCCCTCGGTGGCATCCAGCAATTCATAGTCTTTCCAGGTATCTGCAGGGCGCATAGCGTCCTCCTTTCAGTTTGCCGTTTCAGCCCTCTGCTTTTCAGGCAAAGCCTTTCCCCGGGCGGGGGAAGGCGGCACCGCAGGTGCCGGATGAGGGCGCTTTTTACTGTCCCAAAATGCGCTTATTGATCTTATCCACGATGCGTTCTGCGCAGCGGTGGATGGCGTCCAGATCCTGGCCCTCCACCATCACGCGAATTTTCGGCTCGGTGCCGGATACGCGCACCAGCACGCGGCCCATGCCCATGAGCTTCTGCTGCTCGTTCTCGATGAAACCGGCCAGCACTTCGTCTTCCTTATAGGCGGCCTTCTGGGCGGCGTTGGCGGTCACGTTCACCAGCACCTGCGGGTACTGGGCGTAGATGCCGTTCAGCTCGCTCATCTTCTTGCCGCTCTCGGCCAGCAGCTTGAGCAGCTTGCCGGCGGTCAGCTCGCCGTCACCGGTGGTGGCGTGGTGCAGCAGGATGACATGGCCGCTCTGCTCGCCGCCGATGGCGTAGCCATTCTCCCGCATGTTTTCCAGCACATAGCGGTCACCCACGGCGGTCTTTTCGGTGTGGATGCCCTGGCTCTCCATGTACTTGATGAAGCCCAGGTTGGACATCACGGTCACAACGGCCGTGTCGCCGTCCAGACGGTCCTTCTCCTTCATGGTCATGGCCAGCAGGGCAATGATCTTGTCGCCGTCCATCTCGCGGCCCTTCTCGTCGCAGGCAAGGCAGCGGTCGGCGTCGCCGTCAAAGGCGATGCCGCAGTCGAAGCCGCCCGCGACGACTGCCTTTTCCAGGTTGTCGAGGTGGGTGCTGCCCACGCCCTTGTTGATGTTCTCACCATCCGGCTCCACGCCCAGGAAGGTGCACTTGGCGCCCAGACGGGGGAACAGCTTCTGGGCCACGGCAGCGGAAGCGCCGTTTGCGCAGTCGATGCAGACGTTCAGGCCGGTCAGGTCGCCATGGATGGACTCGTACAGGTGGTCCACATAGTCCTGCAGGCCGTCGTCGCGGCGGTACACGCGGCCCACCTCCGCACCGGTCTTGAGTTCGATGCCCGCGCAGTTGTTATCAATGTAGACTTCGATCTCGTTCTCCACCTCGTCGGGCAGCTTGTAGCCGGTGCCGGCAAAAATTTTGATGCCGTTGAACTCCATCGGGTTGTGGGAGGCCGAGATCACGATGCCGGCGTCTGCATTGTATTTGCCCACCAGATAGGCCACGGCAGGCGTGGGCAGCACGCCCAGGCTCTCCACGTCGGCACCCACGCTGCACAAGCCCGCGGTCAGGGCCGCTTCCAGCATGTCGCCGGACTGGCGGGTGTCCTTGCCGATGAGGATGCGCGGGCGGCGGCCGGTGCTGCCGGTCAGCACAGCAGCTGCGCCGCGGCCGATCTTCATGGCCAGCTCACAGGTCAGATCAGCGCCCGCCACACCGCGCACGCCGTCGGTTCCAAAATACTTACCCATAATAAAATATACCCCACTTTCAGGTTTACGCCCTCATCCGGCCCTTTGGGCCACCTTCCCCCGTCCGGGGGAAGGCTTTTGAAGCATCATCTCGCCGTAAGGCTTCCCCCAGTCGGGGGAAGCTGTCACCGCAGGTGACTGATGAGGGTGCTTTCTTTAAAACAAACTCTGCTGCCCGTTGTCTTCGGGCGTGCCGGTCTCCGGCGCTTTCATGCCCAAATGCTCGTAGGCCAGCTTCGTTGCGCAGCGGCCGCGCGGCGTCCGGGTCAGAAAGCCCATCTGCATCAGATACGGCTCGCACAGGTCTTCCAGCGTGACGGCTTCCTCACCGAGGGCCGCCGCCAGCGTTTCCAGACCCACCGGGCCGCCGTTGTACATCTCAATGATGGCGCGCAGCAGGCTGCGGTCCAGTTCGTCCAGACCCAGCGCGTCCACGTCCATCCGCTTCAGGCCCATCAGGGCCACATCCCGGTCAATGACGCCGTCGCCCAGCACCGTGGCAAAGTCGCGGATGCGCTTCAAAAAGCGGTTCGCCACGCGGGGCGTGCCCCGGCTGCACTTTGCCAGCTCGTAGGCGCCTTCCGGCGTGATGGGCTGGTCGAGGATACCTGCCGAGCGCTGAATGATGCGGGAGAGCTCCTCCGGGCCGTAGAGCTCCAGCTTGAGCAGCACGCCGAAGCGGTCGCGCAGCGGGCCGGTGATCTGTCCGGCACGGGTGGTGGCACCCACCAGCGTGAAGCGCGGCAGGTTGATGCGGATGCTCTGGGCGCTGGGGCCCTTGCCGATCATGATATCCAGCGCGTAGTCCTCCAGCGCCGGGTACAGCACCTCTTCCACCTGCCGGGACAGGCGGTGGATCTCGTCGATGAACAGCACATCACCCTCCTGCAGGTTGGTCAGCAGGGCGGCCAGGTCGCCGGGCTTTTCGATGGCCGGGCCGCTGGTGATGCGGATCTGCACCCCCATCTCGTTGGCGATGATGCCCGCCAGCGTGGTCTTGCCCAGGCCCGGCGGGCCGTAGAGCAGGATGTGATCCATGGGCTCACCGCGCCGCTTGGCGGCTTCCAGATAGATTTTCAGGTTTTGCTTGACCTTTTCCTGCCCGATGTAGTCTTCCAGCCGCTGCGGGCGAAGGTTGTTCTCCTCACTGTCCGCAGCTGTCATGCCGGGCTGCATCATTTTTGCGCCGTACAGCGCGGTTTCGTCCTGCATTGTTTACCTCCTGCCTGCGGCCATGCTGCGCAGGGCCAGCTTGATGATCTCCTCCACGGGAAGGGTCGGGTCGATCTTGGAAATGGCCAGCGCCGCTTCGCTCTGGCTGTAGCCCAGCGACACCAGCGCCGCGATGGCCTGGCTGCTGCCCTGCGTGGCCGGAGTGTCGGCCGAAGCGCCCGCCACATCTTCCAGCGAGATGCCGTCCACAAAGCCCTTGGCCACTTTGTCTTTCAATTCCAGCACGATGCGCTGGGCCAGCTTCGGGCCCACACCGGAAGCCGACTTGAACGCCTTGTGGTCGCCCGCCGAGATGGCCAGCGCCACACGGTCCGGCTCCATCACGCTCAGGATGGCAAGGCCCACCTTCGCGCCCACGCCGGACACCGAAGTGAGCAGCTCAAAGCAGGCCTGCTGCTGCTCGGTGGCGAAGCCGTACAGGCTCACATCGTTTTCCGTCACGCTCATCACAGTGTAGATGGTGGCTTCCTTGCCCACGCCGGGCAAAGCGCCCGCCACGCTGGCCGGGCACTGGGCATAGTAGCCCACGCCGCCGCAGCTGAGCACCACGGCATTCATGCTTTTTTTTACGATTTTTCCAGTTAAGCAGTAGATCATTTGAAACCCTCTCAGTTTCTGTATCAGCCCGATCTTCCTCTATTCCCGGCTCCCCCTTCGGGGGAGCTCCGGCACCGCGCCGCCGTAGGCGGACGGGACCGGTGAGAGGGTCAGATCGGCCCGGCCACACGGCGGACGAAGCGGTTGAGCTGGTTGCCGTTGGTGTGGCAGAAGGTGATGGCCATGGCCAGCGCATCGGCGGTGTCGTCGGGCTTTGGGATGGCGGGCAGGTGCAGCAGCACCCGGGTCATCTCCTGCACCTGTTTTTTCACGGCCTTGCCGTAGCCGGTGACAGCCTGCTTGACCTGCATGGGGGTGTACTCGTAGATGGGCAGGCCCGCCTGCGCCGCCGCCAGCAGGATGACGCCGCGCGCCTCGGCTACGCCGATGACGGTGGTCTGGTTGTGCTGGTAGAACAGCTTTTCGATAGCCAGCGCCTCGGGCCGGGTGCGCTCGATGACCTCTTTGATGCCCGCGTACACCTCGTCCAGACGCCGCTCGAACGGTACGCCCGCGTCGGTGCACACCGCGCCATAATCCACCGGCGCGAACCGGTTGCCCGCATAATCCACCACGCCCCAGCCCACGATGGCATAGCCGGGGTCGATGCCCAAAACTCTCATGCTGTGATACCTTCCGATACTATTCCTATTATAAATCAGTTTATTATACCACGCCAAAACGGTGTGAGCAATACAAGGCTGGCCGGATTCTTGCCCGAGAAGGGCGCAGCTGCGTAAAAAAGCCGGGGTCCGCCCCGGGGGTTCAAAAAAGTTTTACAATTTTTGAAAAAATGCTTGCTTTTTTGAAGAAGGTATGGTAATATAATCAAGCTGATTTCGGCAAAACAGAATATGGACGGTTAGCTCAGCTGGTAGAGCATCTGCTTGACGTGCAGGAGGTCACAGGTTCGAGTCCTGTACCGTCCACCATACAGTTCGTACTCGAACCCGATTCTCTATGAGAAAGGGTTTGGGTACGTTTTTTGTTTATCGGAAGTTCTGCGGAAGGACTACACAGAGCATTAAACGAGCAAAGGCAGGGTATCACTATGACGGTGGTATCCTGCCTTTTGTTTTGCGGGATCAAGGTCGCTTTGTGCGAACTTGATCGCCATCTATATGGCGCATTGATGGCAATTGCTGCGTACGTGCGTACCGGGAGCCTGTACACCTCTGGCAAGGTGTAACACACTAGACTTTGTTCCAAAGTCCGTGTGCTAAGGGGTCAAGCCCCTTAGAATCCCTGCGGATCGTGTACGCACGTACGCAGAAAAATGGCAAAATTTCACTATATCGGGGTGTTCTTTCATGGTGGAGTGTGGTATACTCGGCTTAGCCCAGTAAATCGGAAGTTATGGAGGTACTTTATGAACGAGAGAGAAAAAATTATCCGATTATGGTTTGATATGTGGATTAAGAAAGCAGATTTAGGAATTGACAATATTTTTACAGATGATGTTGTATATACTGAGAGTTGGAGTCCTAAATATGAAAACCGCAAAACGGTAAAGCACTGGTTTGACGAATGGAATACACGCGGAAGTGTTCTTGTCTGGGAGATTAAGCAATTTTTTCATCAAGGCAATCAAACAATCGTGGAGTGGTATTTTAAAAACAAAATGAATAATGGAAATGTTGAAGAATTTGACGGAATATCTTTAATTGTATGGACACAGGATAACAAAATAAAATCATTAAAAGAGTTTGGTTGCAATCTTCATAATTACAATCCATATCGAGATAGTGATATTCCCGTATTTCGAGAAGAAAAAGCAAATTGGTTTTGAGAGGACTATAAATTCCAGTTTGCCGTACTCGTTCCAGCAGGGTTTGGGGCAGGCACGCCCCAACAAGAAGCTGTCCCAAAGGGGCAAGAATTTTCAAGAATTGAAAATTTGTGGCCACGGGACGATTCTTGCTCTCACCTTTTTCGCTGCGTTTCGCAATTTTCACATTTCAATCTGCTCGCAGATTGTTGACAAGCTGCGCTTGACCCGATACTATAAAGGCAAGTCGAATACACGCCAAGGAGGTGCAACCATGACCGCCGTGATCTACGCCCGCTATTCATCCGACAGCCAGCGTGAAGCGTCCATTGAGGGACAGCTGCGCGACTGCAAGGACTACGCCGAGAAGAACGGCATCACCGTGGTCGGCACCTACATTGACCGTGCCTACTCTGCCAAAACGGATGACCGCCCAGACTTTCAGCGGATGATCAAGGACAGCGGAAAGAAAATCTTCGACGTAGTTCTGGTCTGGAAGCTGGACCGCTTTGCCCGGAACCGATTCGATGCCGTGAACTACAAGTACCAGCTGGAAAAGAACGGTGTCCATCTGGTGTCTGCCATGGAACCCATCTCGCAGGGGCCTGAAGGCATTATGGTGGAGAGTATGCTGATTGGCATGGCGGAATACTATTCCGCCGAACTCGCCCTGAAAGTGGCGCGCGGTGAGCGCGAAAACGCCCTCCAGTGCAAGTACAACGGCGGTGTGGTGCCGCTGGGCTTCACCATTGGCAAGGAGGACAGGCTGTACCATATCGACCCGGAAACGGCTCCTATTGTGCAGGAGATCTTCAGCCGGTACGCCGACGGCGAACCGGCTGAGAAGATTGCCGCATCCCTGAATGAGCGAGGGCTGCGCACCCGCACCGGGAAGCCGTTCGTGAAGAACAGCTTCTTCCAGATCTTCCGCAACCGCCGCTACATCGGCGAATACCGCTACAAGGACATTGTGACGCCGGGCGGCATTCCGGCTATTGTTGACCAGGATTTGTTCGACCGGGTGCAGCAGCGTTTCGAGCAGAACAGGATCGCCCACGGTCGGCCTGCAAAAGAGGATGTGAGCTATCTGCTGACCACCAAGCTGTTCTGTGGCAAGTGCGGCACCCTGATGGGTGGCGAAAGCGGCACCAGCCACATGGGAAACACCTACTATTACTACAAGTGCGGCAACGCCAAGCGCCACGGCAAGGCGCACTGTGACCTGAAGGCTATCCGCAAGGAGCCGCTGGAACGGTTCGTGGTGGACACCGCCATTAAGGTGATCTTCAGCAATGAAATCATCGAACGGCTGATAGATTTGGTCATGGAAGCCCAGCAGCAGGAGAACACCCGGCTGCCTGTCCTGAAAGACCAGCTCAGGGACACAGAGAAGCGGCTGGCAAACCTTCTGGAAGCCATTGAACAGGGCATCCTGACCCCGACCACCAAGCAGCGGTTGGACGAGCTGGAAGCCCGGAAAGAAGCCCTGAACACCAGCATTCTGGAAGAAGAGCTGAAAAAGCCCGTCCTGACCCGTGAGTGGATTCGGTTCTGGCTTGAAAAATTCCGCAAGGGTGACGTGGGCAGCACGGAGCACCAGCGGCAGATCATTGATACCTTTGTCAACTCGGTCTACGTCTTTGATGACCGGGTCGTACTCAATTTCAACTTCACGGATGATGCCAAAACGGTCACCCGTGAGGAAGTGTTGGGTTCGAGTGCCGTGGACAATGCTCCACCACAAAAACTCCTCAGACTTTCGTCTGAGGAGTTTTTGTTTGCAGCGGACGAGCCTTTCGCTCTGCCCCGGCGTGTGCCGGATGCGTGATTTTCCGCACAGAAAAACGGCCGGCACTTTTCATGCCGACCGTTTTGTGTTATGGTATTCTCAGCGCGTCACTGCATCTCGATCTCTTTGCAGTATTCCACGATGTGGTGGAACATCTGCTCCACGGCCGGGGCCATGGCGGCGGGGCGCTGCACAGCCAGGCCCACCACGCGGTATTCCTCCGGCTCGATGGGGTAAATTTTCACGGCTGCCTTGCAGTCCCGCAGCAGCATCTGCGGCATGATGGAGATGCCGAGGCCCGCTTCCACCATGGCGATGTTGGACTGGTCGTCGATGACATGGCAGCGGCGCTCGGTGCCGATCTTATACTTTTTCAAAAACTGGCGCATCTCGGCGTCGGTGGCGTCGCACTGCACCACAAAGCTCTGGCCGTTCATCAAAGCCGGGGTCATCACGCCGTTTTCCGGCTCCGGCCAGTCCTGCGGCACGATGCACAGCAGCGGCTCGCGGAACAGCTCGGTGAGGTTGAACTCCTCGCGGCAGGTGGAGGAAAGGAACGCGATGTCCACCTGACCGGTGCGCAGCCATTCCTTCACGTCGTCGTAGGTGCCCTGGTAGACCTCGATCTCGATCTGGGGATAGTGGGCCATGAAGCTCTTGAGCAAGCCCGGCAGCAGCGAGGCGCACACCGAGTTGAACACGCCCAGCTTCACCTTGCCTTTTTCCAGGCCGTTCAGGCGGGCGATGCTCTGCTTGAGGGCCTCGTCGCTGTTGAGCACGTCGCGGATGGACGGATACAGCGATGCACCGTAACTGGTCATGGAGACGCCGTTTTTGCCGCGGTTGAACAGGGCAAAGCCCAGTTCCTCCTCCATGACGGCGATGGCGTGGCTGATGGCCGAGGGGGTCAGATGCAGCTGCTGTGCCGCTTTGTTGAAGCTGCCCTGCCGCGCCACTGCATCGAAGATCTCATAGGAAAATAGCGTCATGCCCAAAGCCTCCTTCCTTCTGATCTGGTTCGGAGACGCTCGGATTCTTTGTGAATCTTTTTCATCTTTGGTTTGAGATAGTTCAATTATCTTCTTGATTGTACTATCCAAAGCCATTCCTGTCAAGCATTTTGGCCCGATTTCTGCGCATTCCGGGCTCATTTTGTCGCCTGCCGCGCGTATATTTTGAAAAGAGGTATCCTCATGACCAAGACCCTTCCTTCCTCCACCCGCCGCGGGCTCAGCGGCACTGCCCTCAAGGGCATTGCCTGCGTCACTATGCTCATCGACCACATCGGCGCTTCCTGCCTCGAGAACGGCTTTTTGAGCGCACCTGCCGCGCCCGCCGGGCTGGCTGCGCTGGACCTTGTGCTGCGGCTCATCGGGCGGCTGGCCTTCCCCATTTTCTGCTTTCTGCTGGTGGAAGGCTTCGTCCACACCCACGACGTGAAAAAATACATCGGGCGGCTTTTGCTGTTCGGCCTTGTCAGCGAGGTGCCCTTTGACCTGGCGTTTTTCCGCACGCCCTTTGCGCCGGGCTACCAGAACGTGTACTGGACGCTGGCCCTGGGCGTACTGGCCATGGCGGGCCTCGCGCACTTTGAAAAAGAGGACGGCTCCACCGGCTGGCAGGGTCTGCTATGTGCCGGCGGGTGCGTGCTGCTGGGCTTTCTGGCCAACACGGATTACAACGGCATCGGCGTGCTCATCATCTGCGCGCTGTACCTGACCCGCGCCGACCGCAAACGCCAGTGCATCGTGGGCGCGGTGCTGTTCGCCTTTGAGTACACCGCCCCGCTGGCTTTTGTCCTCATCTGGCTCTACAACGGCCAGCGCGGCAATTGCAGCAGGGCGATGCAGAAGGTGTTCTACTGGTTCTACCCGGTGCACATCGCGCTGTTGGCCGGGGTCACAAACTTTCTATTATAAGGTAAAGGGCCGAAAAGGGGCCTCCGCAAACGCGCGGAGGCCCCTTTGTTTTTTTATCGCGTCAGAGCGGGAACAACTGCCCGGTCAGCAGCAGCATGACCGGCACCGTGACCAGCATACAGATGGTGGAGTGGGCCACGGCCTGGCTGGCAAGGGCAGGCTCGGTGCCGGACTGCTTTGCCACCACCGCCGCCAGGCTGCCGGCCGGGCAGCTGGCAATGACCATCAGCCCGGTGCGCAGGACGTTGTCCAGCGGCAGCAGCCGCAGCACCAGCAAAAACAGCAGCGGGAACACCACCCCGCGCAGCACCGTGACCCGGTACAGAAAGCCCTTGCGCAGCAGGGCGCGCAGGTCGCTGCCCGCCAGCATGACGCCCACGATCATGAGCGCCATGGGGGTGGTGCAGCCGCCCACCGTGCTGCAGAAGGTCTGCACCGGCCCGGGCAGCCGCCAGCCGGTGGCCAGCAGCACCAGCATGGCCACCGTGGCGATGTTGGCCGGAGTGACAAAGGTCTTCCAGTGCAGCTTTTCGCCCGGGCGGAACAGGGTGACCACGTAGGTGAAGAACCATACATTATAAGCAGCCATGGCTACGGTAGCGAACACGGTGCCCCGGGCGCTGCCCAGCAGGGCGGCACACAGCGGCAGCCCGATGAACCCGCAGTTCGGCATGGCGGCCGTGCCCACCAGAACCGCCGCCTCGCCGGGCGTATCCCGCCGCACCCGGCTGACCAGGCGGCAGATGCCGGTGGTGGCGATGAACAACGCCAGCAGCAGCACGAACAGCACGCCTGCCTGCAGCACGATCTCCGGCTCGTCGTCAATGGCCGCACCCGCCAGCATCGTGCAGGGCAGCAGCAGCTTCATGATAAAATCCGACAAAAACCGGCTGTCCCGGTCGGTGATGACGCCGCAGCGCGCCCCCGCATAGCCCAGCATCACCTCGAGAAAGATCACCGCGATCTGCCCCATCAACACCCCAAACGCCATGGGTCTCCTCCTTTTGCACTGTCCGCATTTTATTCCGGTTTCAGCTTTTTCACGGCCTTGTCAAAATCTGACACGATCTTCTGTGTCGGGTTGAACATTGCATATTCCGCCTCAGCCTTTTCCCTTGCTTTTCGGTTCGTGACCTTTCCCTTATCCGGCAGAACATCGTACCGCCGGAAGGATAAAAACTCATTGATACTGGAAGCGAATTGTTCCATTGTAAACGTATTCTCACGTTCGATCAGGTCTTCAATATAGTCAAAATAGCCAGACACCGCACGTTCCGGCTGCCGGATCTGCTTCTCCGACAGGTAATTCTTGGCTACCGACACATCCGACTTGAGCACCCGCCCATCCGGGGCATTCTTCCATGTTGTCAGGCCCATGTGGTCTTTTGTATGATCCGCTTTTGTGTACACGATCTCCGCCGCCGTCTGCCCGGTGATGGCATAATGGAACTTATTCTGCACCATGGCATAAAAATCATGGGTCAGCGGCGAATCACGGTCATAGTCGATACTGCATTCCGCAAAGATATCCGTGCGGCTGCCCTCCATTTGAACTACCGAGGATTCCTCGGCAGTTGCCGTTTCATCCAGTTCTCCCTCTGCATAGATATTTTTTTAATGAAACGAAATGTTGTCCGTTGTGCAGTCAAACAGCTTTGCCATGCCTTTTTGGGTCAGCCAAATCGTATCATCCTTAATAAAAGCATCCACTGAAATATCTTCTTCTGCCGAGCGGTATATCAAAAACTGAAAGTTATTTTTCATTTTCTCTCCTTTCGCCGCGGCGCTTCATCTCTTGCAGTCCAGCTCTACGAGCTTCCTACGGCAAGAATATCACACACCCGGGCAAAGTCAAGTTCGCATTGCCGCGAGATGGGTCGGCAAGATGGCGCAGCCGTTACAGGCTTTTTGGGCCCCTCGCACTCCATTTTAGCTGCAAAAATGGAAAAAGCCCGGTGATTTCAATGAATCATCGAGCTTTTTCTTGGCGGAGTAGGAGGGATTTGAACCCTCGCGCCGTTGTTTAGACGACCTACGCCCTTAGCAGAGCCAGAAAAAACCGCGTTAATTCGTTGCAGAAATCGGGCTTTGCGGGCAACCCGGTCAGCTACCCGCATCCTCATTAAAAATGGCCGTTGCACGCTCAACGGCTGCCAGTTTATCCTCAAAAGGCTGGTGACGACTGTAATGCTGCGTGATGTCCTTGACAGCGTGCCCAAGGATCAGCTTTTGCAGCAACACTGGCACCCCGGCGGTCTCCATGGCCGTGGCCAGCGTATGGCGGCAGCTGTGGGCCGTCATGTGCGGCCTGCCGCCCCAGCGCTCCACAGACGGGCACCAGCGGTCATAGAAGTGCTCACGGCAACCATCGGCCAGGCCGTGGGTTGCCACCTGCATGGCCTCGGCCACCAGCGGCACAATAGCCGTGGCTATGGGGATTTCCCGTTTTTTGCCCGCCGCCGTCTTGATGCCACCCACAATGCGCTGCTGCTGCAAGTCGATGTTGGCAAGATCCAGCTGCATCAGCTCGCCCGGCCTCATGCCGGTATAACACAGAATCAGCGCATACCGGGCCAGATCGTCCCCGGCGCGGTACGCCCGCCACATCCCGTGTACCTCGTCCACGCTGTAAGCGTCTCTCTCGCTGTCTGGCACCGGCGGCAACTCGATCAGGGCCGTTTTGTCCTGCGCCATGTCCAGCGCCTCGCTGGTGACAGCCACCTCATACAGCTTGCCCAGCAGCGTCTTGATGTCCCTGTGGGCGTAATAGTCACCGGGTGCGGCATCCGTCAGCTCCTGCAGCACTTTAAATGGTATCTGGCCCACCACCTGCATCTGGATTCTCTCCAGCCTGCGCCATGCAGTGCCGTAGTGGCTACGCTTGTCCTTGCTGAGGGCCTGCCACTTTTTGGTTTCCTGCAAAGCCACCCAGCAGTCGATCAGGCGCATGGATCTGGGAGCCACGCCGGTGCGGTTGTAGCCGTCCAGATATTCCTCAGCTGCCGCCCTCGTGGGAAAGCCGCCCTTTATGCGCTCAAACACCAGCACGCCGCCGCGGTATATGCGCGACTGTGCGCACCATGATTTTCCCCGGCGGTACACGCTGCCTTTGCCGTTGGCACGCTTGCGCGGCTTTGGCGCTGCCGTGTGCTGCTGCTTTTTCCCACAGTACGGACAAAACAGCGCGTCCTCTGGGATATCCCGCCCGCAGGCGGTCCTTTGACATTTCATTTTCTACCTCCTGAAAGCATAGCTTGCAAAGCCTGCCCGGAGGTGGTATCATAAATCTGTACGGTTCCCCAACTGTACGATCTGTGATGCCGTCCGGCAAGCAGGTTTGCTCTCCTGGCGTTGGCGCGCCGGGGGAGTTTTTATTTTTATTGAAGTCTCAGTCCCGCTTTTCGATTTGTTTCTCAAACTCTGTAAGGTTGAGGCGGTAGAACTTCTCTCTGCCTATTTTTTCTTCAACCAGCAGCCGCTCCTGACGCAAAATAGAAAGTCTGTTCTTCAACGGTGTATAAGATATTCCGAGCATTCCTTCAAGCGCTTTTGTGGCAATCCCGTGGCCAGAGAAAAGGCTTGCCTGAATCAGATATCCCATCAGGTCGCCGGCTTTTTCTTTCTCTCCAAAAGGATGCTGCGAAATCATTTCCATATATTTGTCATAGTCTGCTTTTCTCCTGAGCAGAGCTGCTTCAAGCTGTTTCATAGCCTTTTGAACAATATCCAAAAACGAAAGTACAAACGGCGTTAAATCGCCCCTATTGCGCACGCTGTTGCAAACTTTGAAGCTATCATAATACTGTTTGATATTATCCTTCACAGTATAAGAAAGGCGGTAGCCGATCAAAAAATTCAATTCATCTGACAGCAAATAGCTGCTAATAAATCGGGAAAGACGGCCGTTTCCATTATAAAACGGGTGAATATACCCGACCAAGTAATGGAATACGCTGATTCTTACCAGCGGATCACAACTGTCTCCATTCAAAAAAGCCAGCGCATGATCCATTGCTTCTATGATCTTATTTTCAGGATAAAGTCCTCTATGAATCTCTTTCTGTGCTGCATTGCTAACCGAAACTGAATCCTTCCGGAAAATCACGCCGTCCGGCGCATCCTTGCTGTTTTCTGCAATGACCTCTTTCAGAACCAGATCATTATAAATGTTCCGCACATCCTGACAAGTCTTTATCTTTCGTTCTTCTTCCTCCTGTAGCATCAGGTACTTGCGCACGAGCCCATAGAAACGGCGTTTCCCAGATTTGCTGTCGATCTGCTCCAACACTTCGCTGATCTCGCGGCGTGTACTATTGACGCCCTCGATATCATTCGTGAGAACAATTTCATCGACAAGACATTTTTGAGCAAACTGACGGAGCGCAGCTCTGGGCAGTTCTTTGCAGAGGAGCTGAACCTGCTTATCAATTTTTTGGATTTGCAGGAGGATACGGTAAACCTCGCTATTCTGGACAACAAAAGCTGTCCAGCCATTGATTTCAAAATCCAAACGAACCGTTTCTGGGTCATTGAGCCGGGCTTCATATATCGCCTCATACTGCCCTGGCTGGCGATACGAAATCTTTTCAAGCGTCTCGTAAGGCATCTTGTCTCACCTCAATCCCGATAAGTTGAGCCTTATACTTTTACAGGAATCATATCCATCTTTGTGAGCTTTTTATAGCTTTTTTAGTCGGTATGCCTCTGTTTGATTTGCGATACCAGCTTTTTTTGCCGTTTTTAGCTGGTATCGTGTCCTCAACGAGCAGACATCAACTTTTGACACGGTATTTTAGCTGCTATTCTCCACGCAGAAGGCAACCGGCTCACCCCACCCAGTGCGTCCAGCCAACGGCTTTGCTACTCTGCAACTGTATGATCTGTGATGCCATCTGGCAGGCAGATTCACTCTCCTGGCGTTGGCGCGCCGGGGGAGTTTTTTTTTTTTTTTTTTTTATTTGCAATTAGTGATTGCTCCGGTAAATCACTTCCATGCCTTGATCTGGATGATAAGACCAAGTCACAGTTACATTATCAAAGGATTCTTTCTGACGTCCGTCCAAAGCGCGAGTTTTCAGCATTTCCTCATAAAGCCAGTCAGGCAAGCCCAGCGCCTTATTAAGCGTTTCAATGTGGTTGAGGCCTGCCTCAATCAAGCTTGAGTCTCCGCCTTTATAATTATACGGATTTGTGTCGATCATGAGGTAGGAGCTGTCATCGGCAACAGTAATCATGCGATCCGAATACACTTCATAGAATTTCTTGAAAGTTTCTGCAATTGTTTTACCATGATCTATAGCCGCCCACACAACATTGCCAAACAGTGTGCTCACTTTTTCGCCCTTTTCGTTTGTCGTGATAACCTCACTGGCTAAAATAATAGGAGAACCATCACCCGCAGTTTGCTGATACAATCCCTTCAGTGTGATCTGCTGGTGATCGAGTGCAGCTTTCGCATACTCATACTGGGCATCTTTAATTGCCGCATAGAAACGCTGTCCATCTGCGGAGACAACCGAGAAGCATTTATAATTTGCATCTTGATAAGGATAAGTTGATTGATCTTGCCCTGCATAGGTGTAAAAATACCCAAAATCCGTCTGACCCGAAAATTCTGTAGCGATCCACTTACTATAATTTGCTGCAAACGCCGGCACTGCCAATGCAAAACACAAAACCATTGTCAACAACGCTGAAACAACTTTTTTCATAATGAACACTCCTTTTCTATTCTTATCGGAACGGTTCCGATAGTTCAAAGTTAACCGAACCAATGTGTATACCCCACGGCCTTGCCCTCAATGTGCACATCGTTCATTTCTTCACGACGGCGAATAATGCTTTCGTACGCTGAGTTCTCCGGACGTAGCTCAATATAATCAGAGTGGAGATATACCCGTTTCAGCGTGGCCTCATCTCCAATGCGCACGGCTGCAATCTCACCGTTTTCCACCTCGGGCTGGATGCGGATATAAACCGCATCACCGTCATGGATGCCTGCACCAATCATGCTGTCTCCTTCGCACCGTAGAGCAAAGTCGCAGTTCATGTCTTCCGGGGCATCAATTTCGCCCTCACGGTTTTCAATGGCGGTAATAGGTTCACCGCAGGCAATGGCTCCAATCAGCGGCACTTTCTTCATCTTCGGCATCGGCTCAAATCCCGGCGGAATCTCGGGTTCCCCTTTGAGAGAAACCGGTTGGTTTCCATCGAGCAGAGCGATCACCTCATTGAAATCCATGTTGATTGCCTGCGCAACGGCTTTAATTGTTTCCAATGATGGGATAACGGGTTTATTGTTTACTGGATTTACATTTCGCTCCAGAATGGAGATATATGCCTTGCTCAAACCGGTCTTTTTGGCAAATTGCTCCATGCTATAGCCGTGTTCTCGGCGGTAATTTTTTATTAAATCGCCCAGAATCACATCAAACCACCGTCCTTTCTGAGACTACCGTCAAATATATCATACATTCTACTAGACAAAAAATCAAGTCTTTTGTCAAATTTGCTTGACATTGCGTGTTTAGTGTGCTAGACTCTGCATTGAACAGAGGAGGTGAAAAAAATGCCCTTTAAGATTAAAGAGGCTCGCAAAGAAAAAGGACTTACGCAGGAAGAGCTTGCAAAACGCGCAAAAGTGTCCCGTGCAACGATTATTGGCCTTGAAAACGGCTCTATTACCGTGACCACAACCGAAACTTTGACCAAGATTGCGGGCGCTTTGGACAAAAAAGTGAGCGATATTTTTTTAGCCTAGTCGTCTAGCAAACTAGACAAAAAAGAGACATAAAAGGAGGTGGACGGAATGAAAGTCGAAATCAGCGGTGATGCCAAAGAAATTGCCGCCCTTGTACTGGCAGTACAGGAACGGCAGTGTGAAGCTGTTGTTGAAACAACGGATTGGGCTGGCAATGTTGCTGTGGTAACAGAAAAAAGCTGAAAGGGGCGGGTGCATCAGTGTCTAAAATCACGTTGGCTTTAGCATCAGTATCCATACTGCTCAATATCGTAACCTGGCTTATCCGCCACAATTGAAAACACTATTTCCTTTTGTGGAGTTTGAACGACAAGCTGCCATTTTCCTGCTGATTGAAAAGTCTTTTCCATATCGGTTGGGAGATATGCAGCAAAATAGCCGCCAAGAGCGCCCTTTCCTTCTAATCGAAAAGGCAATTTTTGAGACTTAACTTCTCCGATCTTGACCGTTTCACCATTTTGGTGGCGGGTCATCTGGTAAACCTGCTGTTCGGGAAACAGGAACTCGTATTTTTTGCCATCAACCAGTAAAAACATTCTCACAACCGTCAACGGTGCGGAAGATAGGTTTACAAAGTTAAGGCGAAACATTGGTTCTGCGTATTTTCCGCTTTTGGATAAACAGCAATAATGGCTTACATAGTCAACCTTGAACGAACAGCGATTATCCCACAGCGCCCGAAAAAAGTTGTACAGAGACATTCCGAAACCTGCAATTGCAATCAAAAGTGTAATGTTTTCACGATTTCACAGCCAGTTTATGATTTCATTTACAACTTTTACGACATTTTCCATTTTTGCACTTCCCTCCTGATTTCTTTATTTTATCGCAGAAACGAGGTGTGCACAAGGAGGTGAACCCTATGGAAAACAAAAAGCCCAGCCGTAGGAACGGCTGGGATGCAGCTACAATCACCCGTATCAATATTGTGGTCACAATAATCAACGTATCACTTGTAGCATTCCAAACATTATGGTGGCTGCTAAGGTGATGCCACTGATGATGAGCCCCCAGATCGAGATAAGTTTTGTTTTCTTGCCTTCGATTTTCTGCTCCTTCTGGTTGGCTTCCATCATTTCCAGCATCTTTCGGAGATCACTGGCAGAGTTAAGCTGCGCATTCATAAATTTGTCCCGCTGTCGAATTGAATCTTGCATAGATGATGCTTGCCGTTTCTGTTCTTCCTCAAACCGTTTCATAACATTGCTAATCTGATAGGCACTGTTAGGCATATCGTATGGATTCATACAACTCACATCCCTTCCTGCAATCATTTTACCGCAAGAAGGCACATCAAACAAGGAGGTATTTCTTGATGGAACGTTACATGATCTTTATCCCGGCAATAGGAAAGTGCAGCTTGATCCAATGTGATGACGAGTGCCCGGCAACGCTGGAAACGCTGCAGGAGCTGGTGGACGGCCCTATTGAGGTAACGCCCAGCTGTCTGGGCGCATCGTGGGCACGGGAGTTGGTGGACGGCATTGACCTGATCGTCAACGAAGAGGGCAGACTGCGCGGCCTGCCGTACAATGGCCGGGCATCAGATCTGTGGGAGGGCGGCGGTATTTGCCTCCTCAACGGTGACGCGCTGCTGGTGGCCGCCAAGGGTGAGGATCTGATCGGCTTCAGCAAGCCGGTGTGCAAGACCATCTGCGATGAATGGCATCTCGAAATGGAGGACGGCGAATGGACAGACTGACGAGCCAGCGGTGCAGCGGCATCAAGAGCGGCTACTGGAGCGCCGCCAAAAAGGACGAACTGGTGCAGCGCCTCGGCAAGTACGAGGATATCGGCCTTACTCCTGAGGAGATCACGGCGCGGCTTTCTGCGCAGGAGACGATGGTCACCGTGCCGGTGATCGAGCCGGACAAGCTGGCCACCCATCTGGAACGCGGCAAAGATGACCGTTTCCAGATCTTCAGCCCGGATTAAGGAGGCCATCATGAAAGCTTTCATAAGGCCGCAAGCTGCGGTGGAATACCTGCGGGATGTGGGCTTTTCCATTGGCAAGGACACCTTGCAGGCCGGACTGCAGCAGCGGGTCTTCCCCTTTGGGGACTACATCCACGCACCGACACCTGGCGGGCAGGATGTGTATTTGATTTATCCGGCATTGCTGGCAAAGTGGGCGTCAGAGCGCAGCCCCGTGGCAAAACCGGAGGATGCAGAAAGGATTGGAGGATAACATGAAACGCTATTTTAAGATTTTTGGTGTGGCTTTCCTGGCCGGTGTGGGCGCTGCGCGGGTCTGCGTCTGGATCAACACAGCCATTGTCCACCTGCTTGTGATGCGCGGCGGCTGGGAAGTGGCTGAGGCCATCAAGGCCGCGCCGTGGGTGCTGTTCGCGCTGGGCTTTGGCCTGTTCCTGAGCGTGAGCGGGATGTTTTCCACCGGTGAGCACTACAAGCGCAGCGCGGAGAAGCAGCAGGAAAGCACCGTCAAGGCCACCAGCGAGAGAAAGGCAGGCTAATCATGGCCATGGAATACAGAGAGGGCGAGCTGGAAGATCTCCGCGCCCTGCGGGATCGCCTGCTGCAAACCATTGGATGGTACGAGTGTGCGAATGACAACAGAGGCACCGTTGTGGGCACAGCCGATGTAGTGCGGAGTTTGCGGTGGGTGCTGGATGGCAAGGAGCGCGGCAATGGCTAAACCTTGCAACTGGCACACGGTCTATTCAGCCAAAACGGACGAGATCGTGGCCAGCGGAACGGCTGACATAATCGTCCAGCAAATGGGCTATGCCAGCAAAAACAGCTTTTTCTCGGCTATATGCCACGCCAAGCACAAAAAAGAACAACCCCCGGCGGCGCTACATCTACCATGTGGAGAAAATCCCGCGGGAGGGCATAAACGAAAAGGAAGGTACAGTATGAAAGTTGTTATTGAAGAACTCGGAGATACCCTTGCAGTCAGTTTTACCGGAAAAGGCAAGCGATTTGACCAGATCAAGTTGCTTGCAATGGCTACGACCGAAACGGTGGTTGACGCCCTTGTCTCCAATTTGACAGATGCGCAGCTGCAGGATGCGGCCGAAGCGTTTGCCGAAGATATGAAAAAAGCTATTATTGCCCGCTACAAAATGAACCCCTCTGACCGAAAAGAAGAATTTACCAGTAAGGAGGCGGTTTTCCTCTCGAAGCTGTTCGGCCTATGACCGGGCAAAAAGAAAGAGCCTGCCCGTGCGCCAACACGGACAAGCCCAATACAAAGACATTGCACTCTCAATATAGCACAAATTCCGGTTGCCTGCAATGCGTTGGCGTGAGTTACTATGCCGCAGATGATTATGGGCACACCTTTCCGTCCAGCGTTGCCCTGCGCATCGACAGGAGCCAGTACGGCGATCTGATCCACTGGCTGGATTTCCACCTGAAGGGAAAGGACCCGCCGCCTGCCCTGTATGCGCTGGAAATGCTGCTGCAGCATCTGGAATACCTGCGGGGTGGGCGGCACTACCTGTATAACTCCATCTATCAGATCACACGTCTGGAGGCATACCCATGAAAACATTGCTCTATGTGATCCTCGGTCTGGATCTGCTCTATGTTGCCCTGACGTACCGCCACGGTAAGCGCTGAGAGGTGAACCAAATGAAAGATATCCGCATTACTTACACATACCACCTGAAAAGCCTTGACATGGACGAGGATCCGACAACGGGAAACCTTGTCCTCCAAGTAGAGGATGCCGTTGCTGCTGAGCTGCTTCTGGCCGACCTCTCGCAGTCGATAGCAGGCTGTCACATCGGCAGATCTTTCCACTGCGTCTGCGAGATACTTTTGTGGTATTGCTCGATGCACTGCCGGTATATTCAGGGCGATGACAAGATTTTGAGCATCAGCCCGGCATAACCAGCGCCCTCCACTGGTGGCAGGAGGTAAAACAAAAGCCACTGCCAGTGTATAGCACAGAAAGGAGTTGACCTTTATGGCAACGACCAAATCAACAACACCTCGCCGCAAGGCCGCCCAGAGCGCGCAGGAGCGCCCGGCGGCGCAGGTGGCACAGTTTCCCTTAGAATGCCCGAAGCCGCGCCAGATGCACCCCTCTGAAGCTGTGGTGATCGTACGGGAAATCTCAAAAGACGCCGTGAAGCTTTTCGTGATGCCGAAGCCGTCCGCTGTGCGCAGCATCCTGAATGAGACCTTTGGCCCGCTGGGCTGGGCAGAACGCCGCTATTTTGCGGACAGTCGCCTCTGGTGCGCCGTGGGCGTGTTCAACCCGTACATGCGGGACTATTGCTTCAAGGACGCCGCCGCGCTGGAAGGCAAACACCCGGGCAGCCCGGAACGCTGGAAGGAAGAAACCAGTTTCGTGGCAGCGGCAGAGCTGTGGGGCGTTGGCAGCGATGTGATGGCATTACCGTCCATCGTGCTGCGTGCGGATCAGGTGCCCATTGCCGGAATCCAGAAGCCGGGACGCAAACCCAACGACCCGCCGCAGGTGGTGGGCTATAAGCTGGCGTCTGCGCTGACCGTGGACAAGTTCCTGCGGAACCCGGACACCGGCGAGATCATCAGCGTGCAGTTTGTCGATAAAGAAGGCCGAAAAGCCACATGGGAAAAGTGATCGGCCGACTGCCGGTGGTGTATGACCCTGCCACCCGGCGGGTCTCCGTGGAAAACACCGCGGAATTTGTGGAAACCCAGATCATCCAGCGTCTGGACGATCTGGCGCACGGGCAGCCCCTGCGCCTGACCCTGACGGTGGAGCTGGAGCACAAGGGCCGCAGTACATCCCAGAACCGGCTCATGTGGGCGCTGCTCACCATCATGGCCGACGCCTACAACGCCGGGCGCACCGGCGGCGTGACCCCGGAGGACTGCTATCTGGAGATGCTGGAAAAGTACGGGGCCAAGGTGGACTATCTGGAAGTCCCGGCGGGCGCTTTGAGTATCCTGCGCGGCTGCTATCGGCTTGTCCATGTGGTGGAGATACTGGACGGCAACCGCTGCACGGTCAAATGCACACAAGGCAGCTCCACCTTCACCACCGGCGAAATGAAAAATCTGATTGACGGGATCTTTGACCGCCTTGCTGAGATGGGCGTGAATGATCCCATCGTGACTGCCTACTGGCAGGAATGGAAGGAGCCATAATGGCCAAGAGCATCATGCAGGCAGAGAAGGAGTGTTACATCTGCCGCCGCTGGTACAATGTCCGCACCGCCAGCGGACTGGAAGAACACCACGTTATTACCGGCCCGCTGCGGCCCTTTGCTGAACGCAACGGCCTGAAGGTCTGGCTCTGCCATCGGCACCATAATGAGCCGGGCTACTCGGCCCACTTTGATGCCGGGCTTGCATGGGCGCTGAAAGCGGCGGCTTAGAAAAAATATGAAGAAAAGAACGGCCCCGGCGCACACGCTGCGTGGATGGCCGCTGTTGGAAAGGACTATCTCAATGCTTAACGTTGTAGCTATCATGGGCCGCCTTGTGGCTGACCCTGAACTCCGCACCACCCCGGCGGGCGTGAATGTCTGCCAATTCCGCATTGCCTGTGATCGCAACTTTGCCCGGCAGGGTGAACAGCGGCAGGCTGATTTTGTGGATATCGTGGCATGGCGTGCGCAGGCTGACTTTGTTTGCAAGTATTTTTCCAAGGGCAGTCTGATTGCCATCAATGGCCGCATCCAGACCCGCAACTATCAGGACAAGAACGGCAACAACCGCACCGCCTTTGCCGTGGTGGCCGAAAACATCAACTTTGGCGGCTCCAAGGGCACCGGCAGCGCAAAAGTAGCTGACGGCGGCGAGGCCGCACCGCGCTCTGACGCATGGTCCAAGGCTGACCCGCCCGCCAACTATGGTGGCGTGGATGATTTTGCCGTGATCGACGACAGTGATGACCTGCCGTTTTGACAGAAAGGGATAACCCATGAACGTGAAACAGGAAAGCTATACCGTGCAGCCGCACTGGATGATCTCTGACTACCACCTGAAAGGCACCGAGCTGGATGTTTACTGCCTGATCTGGGGTTTTACGCAGGACGAGCAGGGATGTTATTACGGCTCCATCCGTTATATTGCGGATTACTATGAGATCAGCACCCGCACGGTTGAGCGGACTTTGGCCGCGCTGGAAGAAAAGGGGCTGCTGCGCAAGTGGCAGGAAGTTGTGAACGGTGTATCGGTAAACCGGTATACAGCGCTTCGCCCCGAAGTGGAAACTGCCGACAAAGACCCCCGTCATTCTGTCACCCCCGACAAAATGTCACCGGTGACAACTTGTCGTGAAGACCCCCGTCAAGTTGTCGGTCAGACCCCCGACAATTTGTCGCCCAAGAAAGAAAAAGAGAAAGCTAATAATAATACACCCCGCGCAGGGGCGCGAGAGGAGCCGGACGGTCTGACCGTGGCCGAAGTCTTTGACGAGTTTTCCCGCGGCGGCCCCGGCGGGCTGTATGACGCTCTGATGGATTTTGACCAGCACCGGCGCGAGCTGGCCAAGAAGGACAAGAAAAAGCTGTGGACGCCTCTGGTGGCGAAGAAGATCTGCACGTCCATCAAACGGCTGGTTGACGAGGCGGGCGTTCAGGATCGCACTGGGTACGCCATTGCAATGCTGAACCAGAGCATCGAAAACGGCTGGACGGGTGTGTTTGCTGTCAAGGATTTTGTGGACAAGGCCCCGGCGATACATACTGCGCAGCCCGCGCCGGATAAGCCCCGCAAAATCACCAAAGATATGACCCTTGCGGATCTGCTGGGGGGTGTGAGTGCATGAGTGCCAGCAAGATCACCACAGCGCAGCAGCATCAGCTGGCTGTGATCGGCGCTGCGATCCTTGACCCGGCGGCTTGCAAGGCCACCGTGGAACGTCTGACACCGGCCATGTTTGAGGACGGCCCATACAGGCAGTTGTTTGGAGCCATCAAGCTACGGCTGGACAGCGGTTACAACGTGGATGCCGTGATACTGGAAAAAATGCTGGGTGCTGGGTTCCGGCCGCTGATCTTAATGGCTGTGGAAACTGTGCCCACCGTCAGCCATGTGCAGGACTATGAGGCCCTTGTGCTGGAGGACTACCGCAAGCGCCTGCTGGTGGAGCTGGCCAATAGCGTGACCATGAGTGCAGCGGACGCGGACAGCATTTGCAGGGATATGGGCGAGGCCCTGAAAGTACAGGATCACCTGCGCCGGGAGAGCGTGGACGCAAACGTCAAGGATTTTTCCGAGGTCTGGGACGAAACCATGCAATGGCTGCAAAAGCCGGACACCAGCGTCAAAATGGCATGGCGCGAGTTGGACGAGTTGGGCCTGTTCGGGGAAAAGATGGTCACTGTGCTGGCAGGCCGCCCCGGCCACGGAAAAACGGACCTTGCTCTGGCTCTGGCCCTGCGCTTGAGCAACAGCGCGCAGACCTACTACCTGACCATGGAAGAAGATCGGCGCAAGCTGATGATGAGAACCATGTCCAAGCTGACCCGGATCAACAGCACCCGCCTGAGAGACCGCAGGATCACCGAGGAGGAGCGGGAGAGCCTGAACAACGCTTTTGCCCTCATCAAGGGCCACACCGGCATGATCTACGATGACGGCACCCGCATAACCGTGGACGATATCCGTGCCCGCGTCATGAAGTACCGGCCCCGGATCGTCTTTATTGACCATATCGGCCTGATCGCGGACACGCAGCCGGGCCGCAAGGAGTATGAGCGGCTGGCAGACGTGACCCGTCAGCTGAAAGAACTGGCCATGGAAACTGGCATCACCATCGTGGAACTGGTGCAGCTGAACCGCAGCACCGACCGGAACGGTGGAGCCAAAAAGGCAGCGCTGGGAGATCTGCGCGGCTCTGGCACCATTGAGCAGGATGCGGATGCTGTTGTGTTCATTGAGAGCGAGGTGACTGGCGAGCGCCGCCTGCAGGGGCCAAATGATTATTTTGAGGTCAGCCTGCGGGTGAGCAAAAACCGCGAGGGCGAAACAGGCCGGGTGCCCATGTGGTGGCAGCCGCAATATCATGAGTGGCAGCCTGCACCTGATCCGTCCGAAAATTACAACGAGGATGATTTTACACCCGCGGACAATGAGGCTGGCCCGGCGGGGTGGTAACGGGAGGGATAAACAATGTTGAATGCAGCATACATGGCGTTTGTTGTGATGGCGTGGGCCTTTGCCATTGCAATTGCTGGAGCAGTTGCTTTTTTCCTCGTTGAGGTGGCGCTGGAGCTCTACGAGGAACACTTTAAGCACTGGTAATGGGGAGGGATGCCCAATGACCTATGAAGAAAAAAGGAAATGGCTGCAGCGTTACAGTGCGGCCCGGCAGCTGTTTGAGTTTCGGAGGCAGCAGTTGGAAACAGCAAAAACAGATGCCGGGCGCACAACTCAGAATATTTTTCCTGTACCCGGCGGGCACAGCGATGGGCAGGCCCTGCCAAGAGCGGTCGAGCGCATCCAAGAAGCAGAACAGCGGGTAGTTGCGCAGGCTCGTATCTGTGATGAAATCCGCGAAGATATCACGGAAGCACTGGACACCCTGAGCGATCTGTGTGACCGGGACATCTTATACCGAAAATACATCAGCTTCCAGAGCTGGGGCACCATCCAGCGCGATACTGATCTATCCAAAAGTGCGGTGCTGGCGCATCACCGGCGGGCAATCGAGAGCCTGCAATTGAATAGTCAGGACTAATCTGGACAAATCTGGACTAAAATGGACTAATCTGGACTAAAATGGACTAATCTGGACTTGAATACACCTCAGCCAGCTGGTAATATTAAACTGCAAAAGCCGCAGGGAGATGGACCACACATCCACCACCCGGCGGCTTCTGTATTGCCCGGCTGCGACAGGGGAACACCTTTACCGACCAACAGCCTGAATGTACCAGCCGGGCAATTCTCATTTTGCTATCCTGTGGCACCTCAGGGGTTTCACCCCGGCGGGGCCGTGGAATAGACATAGGTCATTGTAGCATCATCTTCAGTGCGTGGCAGCATTGCCAAGCGGGCTCCCTTCCATCCTACCCAGTAAGCTGCTGTTGCGGGCAGCTGCGCACTGACCGCGAATATCCTGCCGTCCATCCGGGCGGCTTTTTTCATACCCCCGGGCCTGCAAAGACCCCGGGGGCATTTTATACCCTGCCCCTTCTGGCAAATACCCCACCACCTGAAAAGAGCCCCGGGGTGTATCGGAGAAGTTGCAGGGAGCATCCGGCCTGCACCGATGTGTGCGGACTTTCTTTTTACAACCAGACCGTGAGGCAGGAGGTGCAGCATGGGCAATCCGCGCTATGCAAACGGTCAGCTGCGGCGCAAGCATCGCGCACGGCTGAAGGCGATCGGCGGCGAATGCGGCATTTGTCATGGTCGTTTCGGTCCGATTCATTATGATGAGCCTTCGGATGCGCAGCACCCGCTGTCCTTTGTGGTAGACGAGATCAAGCCTGTTTCCAAATGGAGACAGTTTGGCTACCCATCCGCCCGGGCCGCTGCCGAAGACTGGAACAATTTGCAGGCTGCACACTGGTTCTGCAATGCTCAGAAAGGCAATAAAACCGCCGAAAATAGCTCAAAACAGACCAAAATCGTGCAGGTTCCGCGCGTTTCGGACGGCAGCTGGTGAGGGTGGGGAGGGTCCCCCTCCCATGCCCTCGGCGACCCCCAGTGCCGTCAGCGCCGATTTACACACAGGGGAAATTTGAAAGGGGTGTTTCTGGCCCATGGCGACCATGAAAAGCATTACGGCCCGTGGCACCCGGCTGGAACAGCTGAAGCAATTGGCAAAGGTGCTGGCAAACGGCATTGACACCTGCGAGGACTGCCGGGCGCTGCCTCAGCTGACCAAGCAATACCGGGAGACCATCCGGGAAATTGAAGAAATCGAAGGAGCAGACAATGACACGGACGAGATCGGCGCGATCCTCGCACAGCGAGAAAATGATGGGAAGCCAGGAGCCGTCCGCACGCATCGCGCCGGAGTATAAGGCCACCGATGGACAGGATGCCGTGCGCATCCTGCGGGCAGGCGGCACGGTGCTGGACCCGTGGCAGAGCGACATTCTGGACGACTGGATGGGCCGCACGGTGTCCGGCAAGTGGACCGCGCCCACAGCAGGCGGCAGCGTTCCCCGCCAGAACGGCAAGAGCCTGCTGGTGCAGGGACGCTCCGAAGCCGGGATGCTGCTGTTCAATGAGACGGTCATTTACACCGCCCACCTGCAGAAGACCGCTACCGAGACCTTTGAAGAAATGCGGGCCTTTTTTGAAAGCCAAAAGCTGCGCCGTCATGTGGCCGAGATCAAAACGGCGTTGGGCCGGGAGCAGATCATCCTGAAAAGCGGTGCCCGCATCAAGTTTCTGGCCCGTACCCGCAACGGCGGACGCGGCCAGCACGGCGACCTGCTGATCTTTGACGAGGCACAGGAGCTGGACGAGACCGCGCAGGGTTCTTTCCTACCCGCCATTTCCGCCAGCCTGAACCCGCAGACCATCTACGTGGGCACGCCGCCCGGCCCCGACGCCGTGGGCACTGTGTTCCGCGCCCTGCGCAAGCGTGCGCTGGACGGCGAAGCCAAAAAGGCTGCATGGTTCGAGTTCTCGGTGCCGGAGATCGGCGACGTGAAGGACCCGGAGCGCTGGGCCGCGGCAAACCCGGCCCTCGGGCGGCGCATCCAGTTCTCCACCATCGAGGGCGAAGCCGAACAGCTGGACCCGGACACCTTCGCCCGGGAGCGTCTGGGCTGGTGGAGTCCGGAGATCACCGAGCACCTGGACTACGCCATCGACCGCACCGCATGGGAAGCCTGTGCCAGCGACGATGAAAAACCTGAAGGTAAGACCGCCTACGGCATCAAGTTCGCCGCCGACGGCAGCGCGGTGTGTCTGTGCGGCGCGGTGATCCCGAAGGACGGCCCCGCGCGGGTGTCGCTGCTGGAGATGCGTCCTGCCGGGCAGGGCCTGGCATGGCTGGCCGACTGGCTGAACGACCGGTACGGCAAGGCCAGCTGCGTGGTCATCGACGGCCGCAACGGCGTGGACGTGCTGGTGGAGCGCATCAAAGAAGTGTGGCGTGCAAAAAATTCTGTCATCCGGCCCGCTGCAAAGGATGTGATCGCCGCGGTCAGCGGCTTTACCAACAGCATCAGCGAGGGCACCCTGACATGGTACAAGCCCCAGACGGTGCTGGACGAAAGCGCCGTCACCGCTGTCAAACGGCCCATTGCGGGCGGCTTCGGCTTTGGCGGGGACAACAGCCTGCCGGTGGAAGCCTGTGCGTTGGCGCTCTGGGGAGCAAAGACCAGCCGCCGCGACCCCACCCGTAAAATGAAAATCGGTTAAGAGGAAAGCAATGCAAACTTTAAATTTTGGCTATGTGCAGGGCTTGACGCCGGAAGAACAGAACCAGCTGCGGGACCTTGCCGACGCCTACAACTACCACCAGGGCCGCAATGTTACCAAAGACAAGTATTACGAGGGCCACATTTCTCTGAACGACGTGAACCTCGGCATTGCGCTGCCGCAGGGTCTGCGCAATCTGGAAGTCGGGTGCAGCTGGGGCCAGAAAGCGGTGGACGTGCTGGCAGCACGCTCCATGTTCGATGGGTTTGTGGGCACCGGCGGCAGTCTGGACACGCTTGCCCGGCTGGTGAAAGATAACCGCCTTGTGGCCGAGTACGCCAAAGCCTGCCGGGACGAGCTGAAATACGGCTGCGTGTTCGCCACTCTGTCCGCAGATACAGGCATCGGCTGCCGTATTCGGTTTCACTCTCCAGCCACTGCCGCCGCTTTATGGAGCGGCGAAAAAGGCCGCATCGACTGTGGCATGGCCATTATCGACACCGTGAAGGATGAGCATTTCGAAGGCATCTGGCGTCCCACACTGGTGAACTTCTACACAGATACAGACCTGATCGTGCTGCACGGCAACGGCAGCTTCTGGACAGCGGAACGTAAGCCGCACAAAATGGACAGGCCGCTGATGGAGCCAATGATCTGGAATGCCACCAATTCCAAGCCATTTGGCCGCAGCCGCCTCAAGCGCCCCATCCGGGCACTGATCGACGACTATGTGCGCACCGCTGCCAATGCAGCCATTGCGCTGGAGTTCGACACCACCCCGCAGAAGTATGTTCTCGGCGTGACGGATGAACAGTATGACGCCATCGTTTCCAACAAATTCAAGACCTACATGGGCGCTCTGATCGCTGCCACTTCCAACCCGGAGACCGGCGAAAACCCGGTGTTCGGCCAACTGGCGCAGGGCAGCCTGACGCCCCATGTGGAAAAGATGCGCATGACGGCCACCCAGTTTGCGGCGGCCACCGGCCTGACGATCACGGACGTGGGTGTAGTAAACGATGCCAACCCTACCAGCAGCGATGCCATCCTTGCCCAGAGCCAGACGCTGGTACTGCTGGCCCAGCAGTTGAACACCGGAAACGGCGATGCCCTGCGCACCATTGCCTGCATGGCGCAAGCTGTGGCGCGCGACTGTGAGCTTTCCGATCTGACCGAACAGGAGACCGGCATCATGGCGCACTTCAAAAATCCGGCCATGCCAAGCGTGGCTGTGACAGCGGATGCTGCCATCAAGATCGCATCCGCCCGGCAGGAGTTTGCCGGCACGGACACATTCCTGGAGATGATCGGCTTTGACCAGGCGGACATCCGGCGCATCAAGGCGCAGGAGCAGCGCCAGCGCGGCCAGAAACTGCTGATGGAGATGGAAGATGCAGATCTCAGCGAAAACGTGGAATGAGTACATCACCCGGCTGTCCCGGCTGAACCAGAAAGCCGGGCAGCTCATGCGCACCTACATAGATGCCCACGGCACTGCCGACACGGACGACCTTGTGGCCTACGCCTACGGGCTTATCACGAAGTATGGCGAAGGCAGCGCAGAGCTGGCCTGCCAGATGTATGAGGCACTGGCCGAGGCGCAGGGCGTGCATGTGCCCGCCGCAGAGCCTGCCGAGACCGCCAGCTACAGCGAGGTGGCCCGCATGGTGAACGCCACCAAGGATCAGAACCCGGCCAATCTGCCAAACGGCGTCAGCCGTCTGGTCAAGCGTGCCGGTGCGGACACCACCCTGAAAAATGCCATCCGTGACGGTGCCGAGTGGGCGTGGGTGCCCCACGGCGACACCTGCCCGTTCTGCGTCACACTGGCGTCCAACGGCTGGCAGAACGCCAGCGACAAGGTGCTGAAGGGCGGCCACGCCCAGCACATCCACGCCCATTGTGACTGCGAGTTTGCCATCCGGTTCGATTACCGCACCACTGTGGCCGGGTATGACCCGGAGAAGTATTTCCGTCAGTACCGGGAGGCGGGCAGCGATGTCAACGCCATGCGCCGCATTGATTATGCAGCCCGGAAGGATGCCATCAACGCCCAGAAGCGGGCGGCGTATCAATTGCGGCATAAAAACCGTGGGAAAAAAGTTTTTATCACAGATCAGGCGATTCAGAAAGTGCCGCTGGTTGCTCCAAACGGAGCAGATCACCAGACGGCTCTTTTTATACAAGAAACTCACCGGGAACTGCTGAAATTCGCTCAGACGCAGAACGACAGCAACGAAGTGGCCTGTCTTCTGGATCTGGCGACCGGTGAAAAACTGAATTTTGTAAAGGGCGACCAGACCTCAATTGACATCGAAAAAGACGCTGCATCCTATCATTGGATTAGAAGCAAGTCTCCCAGAAGCGTTATGCTTTGCCATAACCACCCCGGGCAAAGTTACTTCTCGCTGCAAGATGTTGCAGTCTTTTTGAAAAACGATTCCATCGGCACAATGTCAATCGTTACAAATCAGGGTAAAGTCTGGACGATTTCCAAAACAGCCCATTTTAATTACGATGCAGCTTTTGCAGAACTGCGCAAATATCGCGGTGCAGCGGAAAAGGAATGGGATGATGTTATTGACAACTTCTTGAAAAATGGCTATACTTACGGTATAGGAAGGAGTTGATGCCATATGTTAGACGGAGATAAGCTCTCTTGGGAAGAAGGCTGGGCTTATATTGAGAAGGCATATGAGGAAGGCAAGAAACTCCGCGAAGAACGACAAAATCAAACCGAAACGACACAAAAATAATGCAAACCGAACCACGATGCACACGCACCGTGGTTTTCTTTTGCTCATTTTTAAGCACGATGCAGTTTTGCACCGTGCTTTTTTCATGCCTGTTTTGCCCGCATGAGGACGAAGCAAGCCCTGTGTTTCCGGCATAAATGCTGGGAACGATTCATCACGCCACGGCTGCGGTAAAGCCGGAACACCATTACACCACCGAAAGGAGTTTTATCCATGGCAGAAACTGTGAATCAGGAAACCACCCCTGCTGCCGGAGAGCAGCAGACCGAGCGCACCTTCACCCAGGCTGAGATGAATGCCATCATCTCCGACCGGCTGACCCGCGAACGCTCTAAATACGCCGACTACGACGATCTGAAAGCCAAGGCGGCTCAGTTTGACGCTGCCCAGGAGGCAGGCAAGACCGAGCTGCAGAAGGCCAATGAGAAGGCTGCAAAGCTGCAGCAGCAGCTGGACGCGCTGAACAGTGCCAATACCCTGCGGGAAGTCCGCGCCAAGGTGTCCGCTGCTACCGGCGTGCCCGCTGACCTGCTCAGCGGCGACACCGAGGAAGCCTGCACCGCACAGGCGCAGGCCATCCTCAAGTTTGCAAAGCCTGGCTACCCCAACGTCCGAGACGGCGGTGATCCGCATCACACCCCCACCGGCTCCACCCGTCAGCAGTTTGCGGACTGGTTCGAACAGGTGACCAAATAACCTTGTAAAGGAGAGATTTTTACAATGGCAGCAACCGATATCAACCGCACCACCACCATCACCCTGCCCGGCGAGGTGTCCAGCGAGATTCTTCAGAAGACCCAGGAAAGCTCCGCCGTCATGGCGCTGGCCCGCCAGATCAAGCTGCCGGGCCTGGGCGTGACCATTCCCATCATCACCGGTGACCCCGAGGCCGCCTGGGTGGCCGAGACCGAAAAGAAGCCGGTCAAGCGCGGCACGCTGGATACCAAGATGATGCAGCCCTACACGCTGGCTGTGATCGTGCCTTTTTCCAACCAGTTCCGCCGCGATGTCCCGGCCCTGTATGATGAACTGGTAAAGCGCCTGCCCCTGGCTCTGGCCCAGAAGTTCGATGCCACTGTGTTCGGCGGCGTTACCGCACCCGGCTCCAACTTCGACACCCTGAAAAGCTGCACCGCGCAGGAGATCGGCACCGACGCCTATGCCGGTCTGGTGGCCGCAGACGCCGACATTGCCGACCACAACGGCATCCTGAACGGCTGGGTGCTGTCCCCCAAGGGCAAGGCTCTGCTGCTGAATGCTGTGGACGGCAACAAGCGCCCGCTGTTCATCAACAGCGTGGCCGAGGGCGCAGTGCCCATGATCCTGGGCTCCAAGACCCTGCAGAGCAAGGGCGCTTATATCGCAGACGCCACCGCCGCAAAGAAGAACGTCGTCGGCTTTGCCGGTGACTGGACGCAGGCGATGTACGGCACCGTGGAGGGCGTGCAGATCGCCATCGCAGATCAGGCCACGCTGCAGGATGGTGAAAATACCATCAACCTGTTCCAGCAGAACATGTTTGCCGTGCGTGCCGAGATCGAGGTGGGCTTCCGCTGTGACACCACCGTGTTCAACAAGCTGACCAAGGCGGCGGGCTGATGGTGGAGTTCATCAATCAGCTGACCGGTACGGTCATGTATGTTGCGGAGGAACGCGCGGCAGAGTACGCCGCTGCAGGCCATAAGCAGGTGGCGCGGGATCCTCCCGCAGCCGCTGCGGCTGAAAAGCCCAAAGCCGCCCGCAAGGCCAAAGCAAAGTGAGGTATCTCCATGGCTTACGCTGAAGTAAAGGACGTTGAAGGCGGCTTCCGGGCACTGTCCAAAGATGAACAGACCCGGTGCGCCGCGCTGCTGGCCGAAGCTGCCGTCATCATTGATGCCTACAACCCGGATGCAGGGGCGGACGCCAAGAAGCTGGTCTCCTGCCGGATGGTGCGCCGTCAGCTGGGCGAAAGCGACAGCGAGGGCGGGGTCTCCTTCCCCATGGGCTCCACGCAGGGCACGGCTACGGCGCTGGGCTACAGCCAGAGCTGGACGATGAGCGGCGGATCTTCCGGTGAGCTGTATCTTTCCAAGCTGGAAAAGAAGCTGCTGGGGGTTGGCAGCCGCATCGGTGCCCGCAGCCCGTTGGAGGACTTATGCTGAAAGGAATCGACATCACCCTCTATACCAAGACCCAGACCGGCGAGGACGGCTTCCACGACCCCATTTATGAGGAGACGCCAGTCACCATACACAATGTGCTGGTGGGTGAGCCCTCTGCCGAGGAGATCACCACCGAACTGCAGCTCACCGGGCGGCGGCTGGCCTATACGCTGGCCATCCCCAAGGGCGACACCTACGACTGGACGGATGCAAAGGTGGGGTTCTTCGGCCAGACCTTCCGCACCTGCGGCGGTGTCGTGCAGGGCATCGAGAGCATGATCCCGCTGCGCTGGAACAAGAAAGTGAAGGTCGAGCGCTATGGCTAAGGTCAAAATCGATCTGAACAGCCCCGGCGTCCGCGCCCTGCTGCGCTCCCCGGAGATGCAGGCTGTGCTCAAAGACCGCGCCGACACCGTGAAAGACCGCTGCGGCGACGGGTATGAGGCCTATGTAGCCCCGACCCGCGCTGTGGCCGTGGTGGAGACCACCTCTGCAGCCGCCTATAACGATAACTCTGCCAACAACACGCTGCTGAAAGCCGTTTCTTCCAGCCGTTCCGGTGCGGTGGTGCATGAGCACAAGCGCCACCTGAAGGACGGCAGAGTGATCACCGTGAGGAGCTACCAGAGAAAGAAATGATCGAAGAAATCATCCTGAACTACCTGCGGAAAAATGCTTTTCCCTGTTACATGTCCATGCCGGAGAACCCCTCCGGCAATTTTTGTATCCTGGAAAAGACCGGCGATAGCCACGACGAAGGCGTTTACACAGCCACGCTGGCGGTGCAGTCCTACGGCCGCAGCGACTTTTCTGCTGCCCAGCTGAGCTATTTTGTGGTGCAGGCCATGCAGGCTGCCGACATGCTGACCGAGGTCGTCTCCTGCGACCTTGTCACTGAGTACAATTTCCCGGATACCACACGCAAACGGCCCAGATATCAGGCCGTTTTTTCTGTTACACATTACTGACGAAAGGAAGTATCTCTATGGATGCAAAGAACGTAACTGCTGCAAAACCCAAGGTCGGCGGCGCGGTCTGGCGCGCCCCGCTGGGCACCCCGCTGCCCACGGACGCAAAGTCTGAGCTGGACAAAGCCTTCCAGTCGCTGGGCTACATTTCCAGCGACGGCCTGACCAACTCGAACTCGCCCTCCAGCGAGAACACCACCGCCTGGGGCGGTGACACCGTGCTGACCCAGCAGACCGAAAAGCCTGACACCTTCGCTTACACCCTGCTGGAAGCGTTGAGCACGGCTGTGCTGAAGTCCGTGTACGGCGACGACAATGTCACCGGCACACTGGAGGCCGGCATCACGGTCAAAGCGAACTCCTCCGAACAGAAGGACTGCTCCTGGGTCGTGGAGATGGTCATGAAGAACGGCGCGCTCAAGCGCATCGTCATCCCGGACGCCGCCGTCACCGCGGTGGGCGACATTACCTACTCCAACGGTGCGGTGGGCTACAACACCACCATCACCGCCGTACCGGACGATAAGGGCAACACCCACTACGAGTACATCATCGCGGCAGAAGCAGCTCAGTCTGCCAGCGGCAGCAAGGCCGTGACCCAGTCCGTCAAGAACACCGCAAGTAACAAGGAGGCACAGGCATGATCACTGCAAAAACGAACGATGGCTTTGAAATCGAGCTGGACGAGAATTTCCTGGACGACGCGGAAATGATCGAAGCTATGACCAGGCTGGGCAAGGACCCCTCGGCCTTTTTTGTCCTGCGCGACCGGATGCTGACGCCGGAGAACAAGGCGCGCCTGTACGACCACCTGCGCAATGAGAAGGGCATTGTCCCCATGAGTGCCCTCGACAAGGCGCTGAATGAGCTGCTCACCAGCTTCAAGGCCGGAAAAAACTCTGCATCCTCGCCGAACTGATCGCGTCGGACGAGGATGCCCTCATCTGCGATTTTGCGCAGTATTACCATGTGCTGAGCTGGCGCAGCCTGCCGCTGCGTCTGGCGGCCACCCTGGCCGCCGGTCTGCCGGAGGACAGCCGCAGCCTGATGCGGGTGCATGGCCGGACCGTGCCCTTTTCCACGGAGCTGCAGGCTTATGCCGCCGACCGCCTGACTCAGGTGGTCTGGTGGCTGCACAGCGATGCATCGAAGCCGCCCTCTGTGGTGGCCGACCTGATGGGCATTTCTGCCGGAGACGACGGCAATGTGCAGAGCTACGACAGCCCGGAAGCATTTGATGCCGCTCTTGCGGCCCTGAAAGGAGGTGTTTGACAATGTCGGAAGGCATTGAAATGGCGAAAGCCTATGTGCAGATCGTGCCCTCGGCGCAGGGCATCCGTGCTGCGCTGACCGACGTTTTCGGCGAGGAGACCGACGGCCTGGGCGAAAAGACCGGCCAGAGCATCGGTGCACAGCTGGTCGGCACGATCAAAAAGGTCGTGGCCGCGGCAGGCATCGGCAAACTCATCTCGGACTCCCTCAACATGGGCGGTGCACTGCAGCAGAGTATCGGCGGAATCGAAACACTGTTTGGCGCAGGCGGCCGCAGCATCGAAGAATACGCCCAGTCTGTGGGCAAGTCTGTGGACGAGGTCAAGGATGAATATGCATCCCTGATGCAGTCCCAGCAGATCGTGTTCGACAACGCCAAACAGGCCTACAAGACCGTGGGCCTGTCCGCCAACGATTACATGGAGCAGACCACCAGCTTTGCAGCCAGCCTGCTGTCCAGCGTAAGCCACGACACCAATGCTGCAGCCCAGCTGGCCAACATGGCCATGGTGGACATGGCTGATAATGCCAATAAGATGGGCACGGATATGCAGGATATCCAGAACGCCTATCAGGGCTTTGCAAAGCAGAACTATACCATGCTGGACAACCTGAAGCTGGGCTACGGCGGCACGCAGGCTGAAATGCAGCGCCTGCTGAAGGACGCAGAGAAGATCTCCGGCGTCAAGTACGACCTGGGCAACCTGGCCGACATGTACAGCGCCATCCACGTCATCCAACAGGAGATGGACATCACCGGCACCACAGCCAAGGAGGCGTCCACCACCCTGACCGGCAGCTTTGCTTCCATGAAAGCCGCGGCTGAAAACGTGCTGGCAGCGTGGTCCACCGGTGCGGACCTGACAGAGCCGCTGCAGGCGCTGGCCGACACGGCGCAGACCTTCCTGGAGGGTAACCTGCTGCCCATGATCGGCAACATGCTGCAGGGCATCCCGCAGCTGGTGTATACACTGGTCCCGACGATCTTGCAGTCTGGCACCGATCTGCTCAACTCGCTGGCCGAGGGCTTTGCGCAGGGCATCCCGGATTTTCTGTCCAATGCCCTGCCGCAGCTGCTCTCTTTCACTGAGGAGCTGCGCGCCAACGCGGGCGAATTCGTGAATGCGGGCCTGAACATGATCACCCAGCTGGTGAACGGCCTGATCGCGGGCCTACCGGACCTGATCGCCTATGTGCCCGATATCATCATCAACATCTGCGGCATCATCAACGACAACATGCCGAAGATCCTTGCGCAGGGCGTCTCGCTCATCGTGCAGCTGGTGGTTGGCATCGGCAAGGCGGTGCCCGACCTGCTGGCAAACTGGAAGAAGATTTTACAGGCGGTGCTCTCGGTCATTTCGGCCGTCAACTGGCTGAACATCGGCAAGAGCCTGCTCACCCACATCGCAAGTGGTGTCAAGAGTATGGGCTCCAGCCTGCTGGCGGCCTTCAAGGGTGGCTTTTCCAGCGCCCTGAAGTGGCTGTGGGAGCTGCCCGGAAAGTTGTTCCAGCTGGCAAAAACCGCGATCCAGAACTTCATCAACGGTCTGACCGGTGCCGGGTCGGTGGCCACTGCTGTCACGGCAGGCCTCGACCTGGCCGAGACCGCCAGCGGCGATGATTCCGGCCTGAATGACTGGATCGGCGCGAACTCCGACCTCGCCGACAGTGCCCAGGATATGGCGGATATCGCTATCCCGGCCTACACCAAATCCGGCGACGCGGCGGCCGCATCCAGCAAGAAGACCAAGACAGCCGCGCAGAAGGCAGCGTCGGCGGTCGAGTCCTACTCTGACACCGTGACCGAAATGCTGGGCAAGGTCACCCGCACCACCCAGACCACGAACGAACTCCTCTCCGACGGCACGCGTCAGCAGAAAAAAGTCATCACCGAGACCAGCCGCCAGATGGTGAATGGCCTCCTGAAGGACATCAAGACGGTGACGACCATCGGCGCGGACGGCAAGAAGACCATCCAGCAGACCATGGAGACCGTCCGCGAGACGGCCCTCTCGGTCACTTCGACCTTTGATGCTGTGGTGGACGGCATCCAGACCAACACCAAAACTGTCACCGAGACGCTCACCGACGGAACGACCCAGCAAAAGCAGGTCATCACCGAGACGCAGACCGAGGTGCTGAACGGGATGCTCGTGACGGTGGAGCGCGCCAGGACCATTGCCGCCGACGGCACCGAATCCGTTGCTGAGACCATCAAACGGGCCAGTGCTGACAGCTTTTCCGGCCTGACGAAGGGCTGGCAGGAAGAAGCCGAGAAGGGTGTGCTGGGCACCTTCGACACGCTGGTGACAGCGGTGAAGAAGCAGGACTGGCAGTCCGTCGGCAAGTGGGTGCTGTCCACCCTGTACAACGGCCTTGCACCGGAGACCAAGCAGCTCATCGACGACACCGGCAAGGCCCTCATCCGGCAGGTGAACGGCGTGCTGCAGCAGGGCGTCAGTCAGTTGGCAAACGGTGCCTGGAAACTGGGCGGCCAGATCTGCGACGGTCTGACCAGCGGCCTCGGAGAGGTCGTCAGCCGCTTCTCCGGCCTGGGCGGCACCTTGACTGATATCTTCTCCGGCCTGAAGACTCCGCTCACCGCGGCAGCCACGGCCATCAGCAAGGGCCTGCAGGGCGGGCTGCTCTCCAGCTTCCCGTCCATCCTCGCATCGCTGGGCAGCCTGATCGGCTCCATCGGCTCTGCTTTTGTGGGCATGCTGCAGGCCATCGGCGCGGCGCTTTTCCCGACGGGCTTCGGTGCCCCGCAGGCGATTTTGATGATCGCAGCCGGTGCAGCTCTGGCGGCCACCATTGCGGCCATCGTGGCCAGTATCGGCGGCTCCTTTAAAAAGAGCGCCATCAGCACCGGCTCGTCCGGCACCGCAGGCAGCACCGTCACCGGCGCGTCCTCCTCGCTGTGGGACTACGAGAAGACCGCGCCGCTGCCCCAGCGCACCCAGCGGCCCAACATCGAAGTGAACCAGTATATCTACAGCAAAGCGCAGACGGCCGCCGACCTGATGCGTGAAGCGCAGTATGAGCAGGAAAGGGCGGTGCTGCAGGGTGTTTGATGCCGTTTTTACCACCAGTGACGGCCAGAGCTTCGCCTTTGGCTATGCTGCCGGTGTGCTCTGGAGCTGTGACCCGCTGGGCGACCTGCCCGTGGATCTGGAGACCAGCCAGGGCTACCAGCAGGTGGGCGCGACAGTGGAGAGCCGGAGCATTTCCGGCGTCACCCGCACCATCACCGGCCGCATCCTGCGCAACGCCGATTACTGCAAGCGTCAGCTGCGGGACATCTTTGCACCATCCGTCACCGGGCGGCTCACCGTGGCCGGGAAGTATTACTGCGACGCCGAGGTGCAGCGCTGCCCGGCCATCAGTGCTGCGCTGCGCTGGCCGACGTTCAGTTTTCAGCTGTACTGCCCGAACCCCTACTGGCACAGTGTAACCGAAACGCTGGCCGCGACCATTAAGGTGACGCCCGTGTTCCGGCTGCCTGCGTGCTACACCTCGCACCAGTACGGCATCCGGGAGCAGGCCAGCTACATCCGCATCCTCAACGATGGTCTGGACACCCAGAACTGGAAGCTCTCGCTGACCGCCCGCGGCGATGTGGTCAACCCCGGTGTCATCAACCCGGAAACGGGCGAATCTCTGCGCTTCGTCACGACCCTGCAGGACGGCGACGAGCTGCAGGTCTACCGGGAAAACGGCCAGCTCCGGGTGGAGCAGGTCATCGACGGCAAAAACTACGACGTCTTTGCCGTGCTGGACGAGAGCAGCGACCTCTGGACCGTATATCACGGGGCACAGGCATGGCAGCGTACAGCGGATTCCGGTGACAGCTGGCTGTTTCTGTCGCTGACCATGCACGCGGCATTCACTACGATCATCACGGAGGAAAACCATGGCTGATATTACATCCGCCCTGACAGTATCCGGGCACAAAAGCATCTGCGTTTACAATGCCCAGCTGCAGCCGCTGGGGCGCATTGAGAGCTGGGTGTCTCTGGTGTGGCCGGAGCGCTATAATGTCTACAGCAATGTGCAGGGAGCCCAGTTGGAGCTCCACGACACCACCGCCCTGCAGGCTCTCTGCCGCCCGGACCGGTATCTCTGGCTGGTCGGCAGCGACCGGCTCATGCGCATCGTGTCGGCCCAGAAAGCCGACCGCAAGCTGGTCATCTCCACAAAGGATGCCGCCTGTATCCTCGACGAGCGGGTCAGCATGGACACTCTGAGCAGCTTTACCGTGGAGGACACGCTGCGGGGTCTGGTGTCCGGGGCCGCCGCATGGCCCTGTCTGGAACTGGGCGACGCTGCAGGTCTGACCGACACCTACACCGGCGAAGTCAAGCCCGGCAGCCTGCTCTCCATCGCCGAGCAGGTGTGTCAGGAGCTGGATATCGGCTTCCGGGTGCGGTTCGACCAGCCGCAGAAAAAGCTGCTGTTTGAGCTGTACCGGCCCAAACTGGACCCCAACGCCCGGTATGCGCCGCAGTACGGCAACCTGACCGACCTGACCTACACCGAGAGCATCACGGACTACAAAAACATCTGTACGGTCGTGGGCGCAGACGGAACAGTGACCGTCGGGGCTACCGGCAACACCGGCGCGGCCCGGCGGGAGATGCTGCTGGACGCCTCCAGCAAGAAAAAAGAGGACAGCCAGTCCCAGGCGGATTACCTGGCAGCCCTGCGCACGCTGGGCGAGCAGGAGCTGGCAAAACACCAGCGGCTGGAAAACTTCCGCTTTACCCCCACCGGCCCCGTTACCGTGGGCAAAGTGGTGGCGGCCAGCCTGCCCGGCACGGATATCCAGGCGGCGGCCCGCATCACGGCAGTCACCCTGCAATCTCAGAAAGGCGAGAACTCGGTTACCACCGAGATCGGCACGCCCATCCTCAGGAGGAAAAACACATGAGCATTATCACATACCCGCTGGACGGCGTGACCTACAGCGCCGAAGATGTGGCCACCTATCTGTGCACCCGCACGTCCGGCGTCTACGCCAAGGACAGCAACTTCGCCGCCAGCATCACCGGCACCCGGCAGGTCACGATCGCGCCGGGTCTTGCCTGGATGAACTACGACGATTTCAAAGGCGTGTCCGTTTGCAGTCGGGAGAACACGGTGCTGACTGTACCCGATGCCGACAACACCCTCAACCGGGTGGACCGTATAGTGCTGCAGTTCGACGCGGCATCCAACATCACCGCCATCCGGCTCAAGACCGGCACGCCTGCCGTGGCCGCCCAGCCGCCTGCAATTTTACAGAACCACTCCCAGTATGAGCTGGGCCTGTGCACGATTTCTGTGCCCGCAGGCAGTGCCGCCATCTCGGCCGCCGACGTCACCGACACCCGCGCGGACGAAGACGTCTGCGGCGTCATGCGGGACGGAGTGACCGGCATCCCGACAGCGCAGCTCATCGCCCAGTGGCGGGCGGCGCAGACGGCACAGGAAGCGGACGCCCGGCAGCAAACCGAAAATCAGCTGACGGCGGCTCAGCAGAAATTTGATGCTCAGATGTCCACCATGCAGCAGCAGTCCGGTGAACTGAGCGCTGAGATCAAAAAGCTGCAGGACGGCGGTTTTTACACCAAAGAAGAAGCAGACGCAAAGTTCGGCAAGCCCTACACCCTCCCCGCCGCCACATCCACAGCTCTGGGCGGTGTCAAGCTGAGTGAGGATTTCACAGCCGACGAGGACGGCACACTGCATCTTGCAGGCGGTACTGCCCTGGGCCCTTACCCCGTGGGCAGCATCTACCAGAGCACCGATGCCGCCAGCCCCGCCGCCCTGTTTGGCGGCGCATGGGAGCAGATCGCCGAAAACCGCGTGCTGATGGGTGCCAGCGACAGCCACCCGGCAGGCAGCACCGTCGAGGCTGGGTTGCCTAACATTGTATTTAATCTAAACGACAACTATTTCGGAGAATCCCCAACGGGTACAGGAGGGGTGTCTGTGTCAGTTCGAGGTAGTACATATCTTCGCTCTGGTGGTAGTATGCCAGCTACATATGGAAATGTGTCGTTTGACGCATCTGGTTCCAGTTCTATCTACGGCAATAGTAGAACTGTTCAGCCGCCTGCTTACTATGTGTATATTTGGAAGAGAGTTTCTTAATTTAGCTTATACGCCGCCAGATGTAAACGTAATAGGCTGCGGGCTGGACGGTGCTGCCTGCCGGGTGGGTAGTTGTATCGCCATTTAACTATACAGAAAGGAGACATTATGAAGATTATTGACGAAAACGGTTCAGTCGTTGAGAACCCCGACCTGACGGCGGGTTATCTTGCCGCCGACACCGAAGCGGTGGAGCACCCGGCCCAGGACGCCGTGGAGGAGCTGAGCCACTACGAGACGGTGGCAGAGTATCCCAACGGCGGCAAAGACGTGCGCAAGGTCATCGACCGTGCCGCCGTCCCGGCAGCGCCCGCGTGGACCGAGCAGCTGCCCATCCAGCGGTACATCCGCTACACGGCGGAGGAGCTGGCCGCGCAGGAGGAGGCCCGCAAGCAAGCCGAGCAGATGGCGCAGCTGCCCACCACCGAGGAGCGTATCGCGGCGCTGGAAGCGGCCATGCTGGACCTGCTGGCCGGAGAGGAGGAGTAACCCATGGTCAAATTTTATATGACGCAGATCAAGCTGCACCAGTTTGATGGTGCGTTTACCATTGAGGACGTGCCCGCGAAATGGCGGGCAAAGGTGCAGGCGGCGCTGGACAAGGAGGCAGGCAATGTCTAAAACCATCATGGACGTGTCCAAGCATCAGGGCACCATCGACTGGGCCAAGGTCAAAGCGTCCGGCAAAATCGACGGCGTTATGCTGCGGGCCATGGGCAACAGCGCAGAGGGCAAGCCCAGCAAGCCGTACACCGACCCGCAGTTTGCCCGCAACTATGCCGAGTGCAAACGGCTGGGCATCCCCTGCGGCGTGTATGGCTATTTCAAGGCCACCAACAAAGCACAGGCCGACAAGGAGCTGGCCATGCTGCGCAAGCTATTGGCGGGCAAGACGCTGCAGCTGCCCGTGGCCGTGGACATTGAGGACAAGGTGCAGCAGACCCTCAGCAAGTCCGCGCTGACCGACCTCACCGCCTACTGCCTGAGCACGGTGCAGAGCTGGGGCGTGTATGCCATGCTGTACACCGGCCTGTGGTTCGGCCAGACATATCTCTACATGGGCGGTGCCGCCCTGAAGGCTTATGATGTCTGGCTGGCGAGATATCCCAAAGACCAGAGCAAGACCAAGCCCGAGGATAAGCCCAAAACGGCGTTTACATTCGGGATGTGGCAGTATACCAGTACGGCGCACATTCCGGGCGTTGTAGATGCTACCCCGGGCAAGGTCACCAACGTGGATTTATCCCACGCTTACAAGGACTATGCTGCCATCATCCAGCGTGCCGGGCTGGACGCAGTGAGGGGGTGAGAACAATGGAGAGCATTTTGTCTGCAGTCATCGCCGGTGCGGTGACGCTGATCGGCGTGTTGATTGCCAACAGCCGCAGCCAGGCCGTCACCGACACGAAGCTGGAGGAGCTCACCCGCGAGGTGCGGGAGCACAACAACTTTGCCCGCCGCGTGCCCATTCTGGAGGAACAGATGAAGGTGGCAAACCACCGCATTGCTGATCTCGAAGAAAACGAGAAGAAAGGAATTTGACCATGGAAGCAGTACTGAATAATATCCTGAACGTTATCCCCGCATGGGCTGCCTGCATCCTGATGCTGGGCGGCTTTGCCTTTTACGTTACCGGCGCGGTCCGGCTGGGCTACGGTGCATCCGTCCGCCCGCTGGTGCTGGACCTCATCGAGCGTGCCGAACATGAGATTCAGGGCACCAAGCGCGGTGCCGAGCGCAAGGCGTGGGTGGCCGCAAAGCTGCGCGCTGCACTGGACGCCAGCAAGTTCGGCCGGATGATCTCGTGGGCCATCACCGATGAGACCATCGGCAAGGTGATCCAGTTCTGCTTTGACCGGGCCAAGGCTGCGGTCAGCAAGCAGTAACGTCTATACATAGCAACAGCCCCGGGAGCCATCTGGCCCTCGGGGCTGTTTTTGTTTGCGCGGCTTATTTCGACGCTTTACGACGGATATCGACGTAATTAGCACATTTTGGCCATCTTTCGGTTAAAGTTGACCCGAAATGATGTGCAAATTATGACTACCACCGAATCATCTGCCCAAATCAATGATTTGTTGCGCCCGATGGGCATCACGCGCAACATGAGCGCCTACAGCACCCTGCAGCAATGCCTGGAGCTGATCTGTGAGCAGGAGGACCGCCTGCAGGCCGTGGAGAAGGATATTTATACACCCATTGCCGACCGGAAGCAGTGCGACCCCAAAGCAATCCAGAGCACGATTCGCCGGGCCGCCAAGGTGGCATGGGCCACGAACCCTGCCTATGTGCAGCAGCTGGCGGGCTACCCGCTGACCGGCACGCCATCAGCGGTGCAGTTTTTGGAGATGCTGTATAACGCACTGGTGCGGATGTAACAAAATGGCCGCCGTGGATGCAAAAATAAAGCCCGATGGTTCATATGGCACCATCGGACTTTTATGTTGGCGACCGTGTAGGCAACTAGCAAAGTCTCGCGCGGTCTGTGACGCTTTTTTAAATCTGTTGCAATGGAAAATCCCCCGCAGTTTTCACGAAACTACGAGGGATTTTCTTGGCGGAGTAGGAGGGATTTGAACCCTCGCGCCGTTGTTTAGACGACCTACGCCCTTAGCAGGGGAGAAAAATCAAGCACTTTCAAACGAACTGCCGCACAAAAAAGGAGTGCTCATGTAATGTTTTGGAAGTGCATTTTCTCGTCATCTGCCATCAATCCCCCATTTTATGTCCCGTCACATTTCAGCAAATTCCGACCTTTTGCAACGCTTTTCAGCGCTTTTGGCACAATTCGACACTTTTCGTTTACACTCTTTCTTGGATATTCCACAAGTCGGAAAGGATGTGTTTAAAAGTGCCCATCACCGATTCGCCCACGCTCTCGTTGCGTGTTGCTCAAACGCTCCGGCCACTGGGCATCATCCGCAGTATGCGTTCTTACTCCATCATTGCCGACTGCCTGCGGCTTATCTGGGAACAAGAGGACCGGCTGGAGGCCGTCCAGAAAGAAATCTATGAACCTGTTGCCGAAAAGCACTGCAATGACTGGACAGCCATTCAAAGCACCATCCGCCGGGCTGCACAGACTGCCTGGAGCACCAATCCTTCCCGTGTGCAGGAGCTGGCGGGCTACCCGTTGGACGGCTGCCCCAGTGCTGTACAGTTCCTCGAAATGCTGTACAACGATCTTGCACGCGGCTGATCACTTCAACTTGTTCATCGCGTCCAGCTTTTCTTCCAGCGGGATGTGGGTGTAGCCCAGTGTGACCGCATAGTCCGTGTGGCCCAGCACCTCCTTTATAATGGCCGGGGCGACCTTCTCCACAGCCAGCAGCGTGGCCGTGGTATGGCGCAGGCAATATGGCGTCATGTCTGGCTGCAGGCCTACACGCTGGGCCATGTCGTGCCACTCGGCATAGAAGGTTTTCTCGTCCACTTCACACAGCCTCTTGGTGCCGCTGCGGTAGGCCTCCCGCACAAGCGGCATGATCTTGTCCGGGAAAATGATCTGCCGGGCCTTGCCGGCGTCCGTTTTGATGCCGCCGGTGCAGTACTGCTCGGCCAGATGGGTGTTTGCCTTCAGGATGGTCAGCATCTCACCGGTGCGCATTCCGGTGTAGGCCATGATGAGCCAGTACCGGCTGAACTCGTGACCGGCATCGTAGTCCTGCCAGATCCGCTGCACCTCGTCCTCGGTCAGGGCGGTGCGTGTGCTGGTGCTGATCGGCGGAAGATCCAGCAGTTTGGAGTAATCCTTATCGGCATACTCGTACTTGAGGGCCAACGTGTACATCTTGCCCAGCAGTGCCTTGATATCGCGCTTCGGGTAGTAGCCGCCCTCTCTGGCGTCCACGATGGGTTGTAGGTGGGCATAGCGCAGGTTCCGGATCTTGGCGTTCTTCAGCGGTTCCAGCGCCGCCCAGGCCGTGCGGTAGTGGCTGGCCTTGTCCTTGCTCAGCTTGGGCAGGGTCTGCGCACAGATCATCTCCCACAGCTCCTGCAGGGTGGCGTCCTGGGCAAACTCCTGCCCATTCAGCACCAGTTCCCGCATCTCCGGCAGGGCCTGCACGGCATCCCGCTTGGTCTTGAAGCCGCTGCGGATCTTGTGGTAACGCACACCATCCTTATAGATGTTGATCTCGGCACGCCACTTGCCGGCATTGCCGTACTGGTAGACACTCCCCTCCCCGTTCGACCGGGCACGGGGCTTCCGTGTGGCCACAAGCTTTGCGCCGCACCAACAGCACCATGCTGCACCGTCTGGCAGCTCCTTGTGGCATTTCAGGCATTCAAACATTCTTTTCACCTCCAGAAGGGTACACTTTGACAAGCCTGCCCTTTTGGAGTACAATAACAGTTGGTTAGGTTGTCTTGTACCCTTGTGGGCAAGCCATTCTATAAACGCTCTCGGTGTTGGTAGCACCGGGGGCGTTTTTTCTTCCTGTCCATATTCAAGCATGGGCGGGATTTTTTAGTTTGCATCAGTTATTCAAAGCTTTCGCGCGCACCGTGGGGCTTGCGGCCTTGAACAGATCATATGCGTTCAAAACGTCCGTAATCGCCTGACGCTCTTCGGGAGTAACCGTGTGGTCAATGCTGCCACCATCGCCGCTGTATCGGATAATGATTTCATCAGCGCTCAAAATATTCTTAAACCACTGGATATCTTCATCATCGCCCATAAAAGACGTCAGTTCCCAGTACTGCTTTCCATCATAGCCGCAGTCCACATCCGTCCAATCGATTGTGTAGGTGTATTTATACTCGCCTGCGCGAATCGTGATCGTGTCCAAGTACACATATTTGTTGCCGCTACACAGAACCATGAAAAACATTGACGGATCATTGGTGCTGCCATTTACAAAGAAGGGCAGTATATAGCTTTTGCCTTGATTGCTCAGTCGGTCTTCCGTGGGTGACACATAGCTTCTTGCGTCCTCGACCTTATCGTAACTGATTTTCAGCTTTGCAAGAGCGTCTTTCAGTCCCAGTACCTGCTGGGCTTCAGCCAGAACCGCAAAGTTACTGACCTGCGCCTTGCTTGCATCGTCCAGTTCGTTATATGCATTTACGGCAGCTACAATTGCCGGGCGGCGGGCAGTTGTTACCGTTCCGATCTGACTGATAAGGTTCTCTACCGCGGCCACTGTTGCTGTGTTGCACTGTTCCAGAACGGCTGTGCTTGTATATTCCGCCGGGCTAACAGCCATCGCAGGCACCGTAGCAGACATAAATGTTGCCGCAATGCACAGTGATACAGCGAGTGCTTTGACTCCCTTTTTCATACATGACACTCCTTTTCTTTTGAAAAATCCCCATTTTTCTGTGGATTTTCTTACCGAAATCAGTTGTTGCATTTCACATCTGTCGGTTGTATAATACAAACGAAAATAACAACTGCTTCGGGAGGTTATAAAATGACTCGCCAAGAAACCATCAATGCTATTATGGAACTGCTGAAGGAAGCCGACTTCCGCAAGCTGCGGCTTGTGTGGATCTACGCCAAGCACCTGATCGGCTGACCTTCCAGCACTGCGGGGAGAACCTTTTACGGGTTCTCCTCTTTTTTTTGCGTCAATTTCTCGGCCATGCGCTCCAGCAGCTCCCAGTCACCGGGGCTCAGATCGGCCAGCATCTCGACGAAACGCTTTTTGAAGGTGTCGTCATCGTCCCGGGTCACATCGCCGATAAAGGCCGCCACCTGCTCGGACTGGGTGTCCTGCACAAGCATCTCGCCGGTGCCGTTGCGCAGCCATTCCTCCCGAATGCCGAACTTGTCGCAGATATCTTTAATAGTGCGGTCGCTGGGCACAACAACATTCACTTCATAACTGCCAACAGTGTTCCGTTTAAGGTTCAGTCGGTCAGCAAACTCCTGTTGCGTTAGCTTTTCGTTTTTTCTGACTTCTTTAATTCGTTCGCCTATCGTCATTTTGTTCACCTCCTTTGCCATCATTATAGCAGGCGCAAACCAGCTCGTCAAGATATTTTGTTGGAAAAATCAACAAACAAGTTCTTGACAAATGTCATTCAATGACTTATACTTGTCATGCAATCAACAAATCGCAGCCCGGTCAACACGAAGGGAGGTGAACCACATGGACAACAACAAAAAGCCCAGCGGACCTGTGGAAAAGGAACGCTGGGCGCTGAAGGAGGTGAACACGATGAAGAATCCGTTAGCTGTTCAGATTCTGGCTCTGAGCATCCAGATCCTTGCACTGGTTGTCATTTTATTAAAGAAATAAACATGGATGCAGCAGCAATTAAAATCGCAATCAAATTGTAAAGCCGGTTGATTCGATCTTCTTTTGCCTGCTCACGGTCCTTTTCCTCCTGTTTTCGCTGACTCTCTTCAAACTGCTGTTGCAGCTTTTTCAGATTTTCAGCGGTACTCAGTTGAGCCGACAACTGCATCGCGTGTTCTTGCGCCGCAGCGCGTGCAACTGTAGCCATCGCTTCATGGTCTCGCGCAACTGCATTAGCTGAGCATTTAACCACATCATTCAGTTCAGACATTATTCTCACCTCCCTTCTGCCCCTCTATTCTACCGCAGAAGGAAGCCACCCACAAGGAGGTACATATTCACCATGAACGACTTACAGATCTTCTCAAATCCCGAGTTCGGGCAGGTGCGCACCGTCGAGATCGACGGCACACCGTGGCTCGTCGGCAAGGACGTTGCCGTGGCGCTGGGGTACAAGAATCCCCAGCGTGCTATCCGCGACCATGTTGACGCCGAGGACAAAGGGGTGACCAAAACAGTCACCCCCTCCGGTGAGCAGGAGATGCTCATCATCAACGAGTCCGGCCTGTACAGCCTGATTTTGTCCAGCAAGATGCCCAAGGCCAAGGCCTTCAAGCGCTGGGTGACCAGCGAGGTGCTGCCCGCCATCCGCAAAACAGGCGCTTACGAGAGCTTTCAGGCCCAGCAGCACATCGAGCAGCTGGAAGCCACCAACACCCGGCTGAACGCTGCCATTCAGGCAGTAGGCAGCGCAAAAGCAGAGCTGGCCGACGTCATCAACCTGCGCAACGACTTCATCAAGCACCGCGACAACTACAAAGCCCGGTATATGCAGGCCAAGACCGATTACGGCAAGATCTGCGACAGCCTGCGGCAGGCGGAAAGCCTTGTGGCCAAAGCGCAGTCCAATCTGGACAGCCGCATCGACCAGCTGAGCATCGTGGCCTTTGGCCTGCCCGGCTTCGACGAGATCATGAACGCCGTCATCGGCACATTGCCCGCCAAGAAGGAGGAATAACTATGGCACGCAATAAGAACAACACCCTGAACCCCGCCGCCTACGGCCTGACCGTGCAGGAAGCAACGCGGCTGATCCGCATCCATGACCTGTGCAAGGGCATGGATGACGATGCCTTCGAGCAGATGGAGACCGCAGCCCGCAGCATCAACCTGGTCAACAGCTTGAAAAAGCTGGACGGCCGGCCTGTGGCGTAAAGGGGGCTTGACCATGGAAAAGACCCCATTCCCCACCACACTGGACGAGCTGGAGACCTACCCCCAGCAGACCCTGACCGCCGAGCAGGTGGCGCAGTTCCTGGGCTGCAGCGTGCAGTCCATCCGCAGCCAGGCGCAGATCGACGCCGGAGCCCTGGGCTTCCCGGTGATCTTGTACGGCAGTACCATCCGCATCCCGCGGCTTGGCTTTATCTACTTCATGCGCTACGGCCGCACCAGCGTCCAGAAGCGCAGCTACAAGTAAGGAGAACATTATGACCACCACAATTATCCCCGCCCGTGAGCGGGCGCAGGCCCCCATCGGGTGCGCATACGTTGCACCGCTGTTCTGGAACAAATGGTTCCGCTGGGATGGGTGCCGGGCATCCGGCTGCTATCAGCTGGGCGGACGCACTCAGGACGAGCACTACACCGGCCTGCAGGTTTTCGCAGATGGCGAGTGGCACCCGGTCAAGGCATTTGCCTCTGATTGGTGCGAGCCGTGGGAGACCTGTGAGATCAAGGACCTTCTGGGAGAGGAGATTGGAGCATGAAGCTTAAACCTGTAGTCCTGCAATGGGCCGCCGTCGCCTGCGGTGCGGTCGGCCTGCTGTACGCTCTCGGCATCGAGGGCGGCGCACAGGTCGGCCAGCCCATCACCGACAGCGAGTTCGTCACCGCAATGGTGCTGATTCTGGCAGCGATTGCGCTGGGCCGTCTGAGCTTCGCGCTTGAGGATACCCAGGAGCGCCGGAGTCCTTACGGCAAAATCGACCGCCGGCACGCCCGCAACCCGGAATACCCGGAGGACCAGGAGCGCGGAGCATGAGCGCGCGTGAATATTATCACCATGTCATGTGGTACACCGTCTGGGACGCCAAGACCGGTGAACTGGTGGCGGCGGGAACATCTGCCATGTGTGCCGCCAAACTAGGCTATAAAAATGCCGTGAGCTTTTCAGCTGCCGTCTGCCACTGGTTCAAGGATGGCAAGAAACACCTCAAGTACATCTACCAGCGGGAGTACATCCCCCGCAGCGAGGTTGACGGCCTGATTCCACCGGCACACCGTAAACGCAAAAAGGCCTGCCCGTGCGCCAACACGGACAAGCCCAAAGGGTGATGAGATTTCTCAGGTCACATCACCCCGAAGGATAACACACTTTGGAGGTTTTTACAAGTATGAAAGGTATCTTGATTGAGCCGGGCAAGGCCCCGGAACCGGCAAATCTGCCGGATACTCTCTCCGCCATGGAGTCCCGTTTGGGCGGCACGGTGGAGCACTACATCTTCCCGCGCACCCCGGCGGTGCTGTTCTTCCGCACGGCAGGCCAGCCCGTCAACCGCGTTGTGCGCGGCCAGCCTCTTTGCGGCACCATCTTCTGCTACGGCTGGCGCGGCGGTGACATCAAACCGCTGTCCGGCGCTCTGCTCACCGAGATGCTCGACCGCCTGAAGGACACGGAGGTGCGAGTATGAGCGGAGACATCATCGTGCAGAACCACAACAGCGTTTTCTACGCCTACCACAAGGGGCGGTTCTGGCGCTGGGATGATGCCCGGAATGTTTGGAAAGAGAGCCATCTGATGGCGGCAAAATTCGAACGTGCCCGGGCCGCGCTCAAGACGCTGACGCCGGAGGTCTTCTTCTCCGATGGCGCGGAGTTCGCCCTGCTGGACGAGTACGAGATTCCCCTTGACATGGCCGAGGCGCTCAAGAACGCCAAGCCCTGCAAGAACGCGCCCATTGACCCGGTGGAAGAATCCCCTACATCCTCCGCGCAGTGTTCGGGTGCTGCCACTGCTGCGGAAAGCCAAACTGCGGCATCCCCGGCAGTGCCGGCGGCATCAACCCCTATGACGGAGACGGCAGTTGCTGCTCCAAACTCCGCAGCTCTGAACAGTGCCGACGAAAGCGCACCTGCACCCTCGAATATCTCTCCCTCTTTTGATTACTCCGGTCTCCCTGCTCAGACGGTCGATACCCTTCACATGGCCGAGAATCAGTACGCGCAGGGCAAGAAGATGACCGAGACCGGCCTGCGTTGGATGGTCAATGCCGTTTCGATGGCCCATGACGCCCTGTGCAGCACCGTTGTCCAACAGTTGGACAACGGCCAGTTTGCCCCGAAGGAAGATACCTTCCGGGCATGGTGCGCAAGCATCTCTCTCAGCAAATCCTCCGCCTATAACCTTCTGCGGGTCGCCGAGAGGTTTGGCAGCATCGAAATCGACGGCAAGTCCATTCTGGACGTCCAGCCTGCCACTCTGCTGTACGAAGCAGCCAAACCCAGCGCCCCGGCGGAACTGGTGCAGAAGGTCACTACAGGCCAGATCACCAGCAGCGCCGAGTACCGCGCTGTTCTGAAAGAAAATCAGCAGCTGCGCACCGACCGGGTGAACGCTATGAATCAGGCCGAGCGGGAGAAGCAGCGTGCCGATGCCGCTGTGTCTGAAATCGGCGAGAGGGACAAGACCATCAAGTCCCTGATTGACCGCTCCGAAGAAGCCGACGCCCGGGCGGACAACATGGAATCCAAGTATAAAGCCGCGCTGGCTGATGTGCAGGGGCTGACCGAGAAAAACTCTCACCTTCAGCAGAGCTACGAGTATGCCAATGAGGCATACAAAACCGCAGATGTCCAGCGCCAGCAAGCCGAAGCCCGTGCCAAGAACGCCGAGAACCAGCTTTCCGGCTCCCGTCAGGTCGCCGAAGCGGCCAAGCTGCGGGCCGACAAGCTCAAGGCCGAAAACGATGCTCTGAAAAAACAGCCCATCACCGCCGTGGTGGACGAAGAAGAAGTAGACCGCCGCGCAGGCGAAAAGGCCTACGAGATCGCGGCCGGCATGACCGCCGACTACAAGGTCCAGCAGGAACAGGACGCCCGGGACGCTTATGACAGCATCCTCATGGCGGGCCGCTCCATGCTGAACACCTGGCAGATCGCCAAACCGTCGCTGCGCAAGCTGCCACCGGAACAGCGGGAGGCCGCTGCCAACCAGATCATCCGCACACTGGGACAAATTCAAGGGGAGGTATCCGCATGTCTGTAAAGATCATGGCCTTAGAGGCCGAAAACGTCAAGCGCATCAAGGCCGTTGCGCTCACGCCGGCCCCCACCGGGCTCACCATCGTGGGCGGCAACAACAATCAGGGCAAGACCAGTGTGCTGGACGCGCTGGCATGGGCCCTCGGCGGCGACCGCTTCCGCCCGGACGCGGCCCAGCGAGACGGCGCAGTGGCTCCGGCGCACCTGAAGGTCAAGCTTTCCAACGGCGTCCTTGTGGAGCGCAAGGGCAAAAATGCCAGCCTGACCGTCACCGACCCCACCGGGCGGCGCAGCGGCCAGCAGCTGCTCAACGCCTTTGTGGAACCGCTGGCGCTGGACCTGCCCCGCTTCATGGACGCCACCGACAAAGAAAAGGCGGACATCCTGCTGCGGATCATCGGCATCGGCACCGAGCTGCACACCCGTGACATGGAGATCAAGGCCCTGTACGACAAGCGCACCTTCACCGGCCAGCTGGCCGCGCAGAAAAAGCACTTTGCCGAGGAGCTGATCTCCTACCCGGATGCACCGGAAAAGCCGGTCAGCGCGTCGGAGCTCATCCGCCAGCAGCAGGAAATTCTGGCCCGCAACGGCGAGAACCAGCGGCTGCGGGCACAGTACACAGAGCTTGAGCGTCAGGAGCAGCAGTGCGTGGCCGAACTGAAACGCACCCGTGAACGCATTGCCGAGCTGGAACAACAATATCAGGAGCTCGACGCCAAGCACACCCGCCTGTTCAATCAGCGAAAAACCGCTCAAAAGACCGTCGCCCAACTTCAGGACGAATCCACCGTCGAGCTGGAGGCCTCTATCCGCGACATCGAGGAGACCAACCGCAAGGTCCGGGCCAACCTTGAAAAATCCCGCGCTGAAGACGAAGCTGTTCAGTATGACAGCGAGTACAAGCGCCTGACCGAGCAGATCGCCCAGAAGCGCGCTGACCGTATGGCCCTGCTGAACGGCGCAGACCTGCCGCTGCGGGGCCTGAGCGTCGAGGACGGTGCCCTTACTTATAAAGGAAAGCACTGGCGGGACATGTCCGGCAGCGACCAGCTGCGGGTAGCCGCTGCCATCGTCCGCCGCCTGAACCCGGACTGCGGGTTTGTGCTGCTGGACAAGCTGGAACAGATGGACATGACCACCCTGCAGGAGTTCTCCGCATGGCTGGAAGCAGAACACCTGCAGGCCATTGCCACCCGGGTCTCCACCGGCAGCGAGTGCCAGATCATCATTGAGGACGGCATGGTGAAGGATGCCGAACCCACCCTGCCGCCCGTCACCGAAAAGCCCCAGCAGAAAAGCTGGACGAAAGGAGCGTTCTAAATGAGCAAATATGCAGTTACCACCGGCATCCAGAATGCGCCGGTCAAGACCGTGCTGTACGGCCCGGAGGGCATCGGCAAGAGCACCTTTGCCTCCCATTTCCCGGACCCCGTGTTCATCGACACCGAGGGCGGCACCAAGCGGCTGAACGTCAAGCGCCTGCCCCAGCCCACCAGCTGGGCCATGCTGCTGGACGAGGTAGCCGAGGTGCGCAAGGGAAATATCCCCTGCGGCACGCTGGTCATCGACACCGCCGACTGGGCTGAACGGCTGTGCATTCAGGCCGTGTGCGCCAAAGCGAAAGTCAACGGCATTGAGGATTTTGGCTACGGCAAGGGTTACACCTACGTCAAGGAGGAATTCAGCAAGCTGCTGGACGCGCTGGAAGAAGTGCTGAATGCCGGGCACAACGTGGTGGTGCTGGCTCATGCCGCCATCACCAAGTTTGAGCAGCCCGACGCCGTGGGCAACTACGACCGCTGGACCATGAAGACCTCTAAGCAGGTAGCCCCGCTGCTGCGGGAATGGTGCGACATGCTGCTGTTCGCAAACTACAAGACCGTGGTGGAAAAGGCGAGCAGCAGCCCCAACGCCAAGAACAAGGCCAGCGGCGGCAAGCGGGTGCTGTACACCACCCACCATGCCTGCTGGGACGCCAAGAACCGCTTTGACCTGCCGGATGAGATTTCCTTCGATTACGCCGCCATTGCCCACTGCCTGCCCGGCAGCAGCACACTGACAGCCACGCAGACGCCCGTGCAGCACGCTCCGGCTCCCGCGCCGGAAGCGGATATCCTGCCCAGCCCGCAGCCGGAAACGAAGCCTGTCTCTCATCCCCAGCCGCAGGCCACGCCGCCGATGGAAAGTTCCGAAAAGAGCGTGCTGCTCAGCCTGGGCGTGCCCGAAAAGCTGGCCGCTCTCATGAGCGCCAACAAGGTCAGCAGCGAAGAACTGCAGGGCGTCGTGGGCAAGCGGGGCTATTTTCCGGAAGACATGCCAATCAAGGACTATCCCGCCGATTTCGTGGAGGGCTGCCTGATCGGCGCATGGCCGCAGGTATACCAGATGGTACTCGACAACCGTGACATTCCTTTTTAACAAACTGACAGGAGGACTTACTTATGAACGAAATGAACAACGAAGGCTTCGCTTTGGACTGGGATGACGATCTTACCAACGAACAGCAGGAATTTGTGTTGCTGCCGGAGGGCGAGTATCCCTTTGAGGTCACCGGCATGGAGCGCGCCCACTTCGAGGGCAGCGCCAAGCTGCCGCCCTGCAAAATGGCAAAGCTGACCCTGCGCATCTATGGCGGTGCCAAGGGCGACACCACCGTCACCCACCGCATGTACCTGCACACCAAGACGCAGGGCCTGCTGGGCGCTTTCTTCGAGAGTATCGGCCAGTGCAAGCGCGGCGAGACCTTCCGTCCCCGCTGGGACAGCGTAGTGGGTGCCAAAGGCATGTGCAAGCTGGGTGTCCGCGAGTACACCAAGCAGAGCGGCCCGCACGCAGGTGAGACCGGCCAGAGCAACGAGGTTCAGCGCTTCCTGCCGCCGCCCGAGCCCAAGGCTGCACCCACCCAGGGCTGGAAGCAGGGGGCATTCTAAATGGCTGAGACACAAACCCTGCGCCCTTACCAGCAGCAGGCCCGTGACCGCATCCATGCCGAGTGGGAAGCAGGGCGCACCCGCACCCTGCTGGTGCTGCCCACCGGCACCGGCAAGACCATCGTGTTTGCGTCTGTGGCCGCCGATCAGGTGCGCGCCGGGGACCGGGTGCTCATTCTGGCGCACCGGGGCGAGCTGTTGGAGCAGGCAGCAGACAAGCTGCAGCGTTCCACCGGCCTTGTCAGCGCCGTGGAAAAAGCCGAATCCACCTGTCTGGACAGCTGGTTCCGGGTGGTGGTGGGCAGCGTGCAGACCCTGCAGCGCACCGCCCGGCTGGAACGTTTCCCGCAGGATTATTTCGGCACCATCATCATTGACGAAGCCCACCACGCCATCACCGACGGCTACCGCCGTATCCTCGACTACTTTGACAGAGCCAAGGTGCTGGGCGTCACCGCCACGCCGGACCGTGGCGACATGCGCAATCTGGGCGAGGTGTTCGACAGCCTTGCCTTCGAGTACAAGCTGACCGATGCCATCAAAGAGGGCTATCTGTGCAAGATCATGGCCCAGACCATCCCGCTGAAGCTGGACATTACATCCGTCACCATGAGCGGCGGCGACTACGCCGTGGGCGACCTCGGCACCGCGCTGGACCCGTATCTGGAACAGATCGCCGCCGAGATGGCGCAGCGCTGCACCGGCCGCAAAACGGTGGTGTTCCTGCCCCTCATCAAGACCAGCCAGAAGTTCCGTGACCTGCTCAATGCCCACGGCTTCCGCGCCGCCGAGGTCAACGGCCAGAGCGACGACCGCAGGCAGGTGCTGGCCGATTTCGAAGCCGACAAGTACAACGTGCTCTGCAACTCGATGCTGCTCACCGAGGGCTGGGACTGCCCGTCCGTAGACTGCGTGGTGGTGCTGCGGCCCACAAAGGTGCGCAGTCTGTACAGCCAGATGGTGGGGCGCGGCACCCGCCTTTCGCCGGGAAAGACCGACCTGCTGTTGCTGGATTTTCTCTGGATGACTGACAAGCACGAGCTGTGCCGCCCGGCAGACCTTGTCTGCGAGGACCGCACCGTGGCCCGCCAGATGACCGAGAACCTTGCACAGACCGGCTGCCCGGAGGACATCGAGGAAGCCGCCGCGCAGGCCAGCGAGGACGTGGTAGCCCAGCGTGAGGAAGCCCTTGCAAAGCAGTTGGAAGAACAGCGCCGCAAAAAGGCCAAGCTGGTGGACCCGCTGCAGTACGAGATGAGCATTCAGGCCGAGGACCTTGCCGGGTATGTGCCGGCTTTTGGCTGGGAAGCGGGCCCGCCCAGCGCCGAGCAGTCTGCCGCCCTCGAGAAGATGGGCATCCTGCCGGACGCCGTAGAATCGGCCGGCAAAGCATCTCTGCTGCTGGACCGGCTGAACAAACGCCGCGCCGAGGGCCTGACCACGCCCAAACAGATCCGCGTGCTGGAACGCTACGGCTTCCAGAGTGTGGGCACATGGAGCTTCGACGCAGCCAAGCACATGATCGACCGCATTGCGGCGCAGGGCTGGCGCGGCGTGCCCAAAGGCGTGAACCCCAAGACCTACACCCCGCCTGCGGAACCGCCCGCCGCACCGGACAGTCCTTTTAACTTTGGATGGTAACGCGAATGGAACATGAAAATGAACTCAAGGAAGCATTGGACTTCATCTCCCCGTCCGCCCTGACCTATGATGAATGGCTCATGGTGGGCATGGGGCTGAAAGACTCCGGCCTGCCGGTGACTGTCTGGGAGCAGTGGAGCACCCGCGACGCAGGCCGCTATCACAAGGGCGAGTGCGTTAAGAAATGGGAGAGCTTTCACGGCGGCGGGGCAAGCCCCGTCACGGCCAGCAGCATCTTTCAGCTGGCTTATTCCCACGGATGGAGCGGCCCCGCAGGCCACGAACTTGATTGGACCGACGACATTTCGGCCGGGCCCGGTGCCCAGCCGGAAGGCCGTCTTGTGGACCCGCGCTGGGTGGAAGCTCACGAGTTGAACCTGCCCGAGCAGCGGGACCCTGCCGACCAGCTCAAGCGCTATCTGCAGGCACTGTTCGAGGAAGATGAGTATGTGGCCTATGTCACCGAAAGCTTCATGGCCGACGACAAGCGCCGCCCGACGCGCGGCAGCTGGAGCCGCACCGCGAAGCAGCTCATCGCCGAGCTGGACACCTGCGGCGGCGACCTCGGCAAGGTGCTGGGCGACTGGGACCCCGAAGTGGGCGCGTGGATCTGCTTCAATCCCGTAGACGGCACCGGCCGCAAGGATGCCAACATCACCGCCTACCGCTACGCACTCGTGGAGTGCGACAACATGGAGCTGGGCAAGCAGCAGGCCATCATCAAGCAGCTGGAACTGCCCTGTGCGGCGCTGGTGTACTCCGGCGGCAAAAGCGTCCATGCCATCGTCAAGGTGGATGCCCCGGACTATGCCGAGTACCGCAAACGGGTGGATTACCTTTACGCCGCCTGCCAGAAAAACGGCCTGACCATCGACCAGCAGAACCGCAACCCTTCCCGCCTGAGCCGGATGCCCGGCATCCCGCGCGGTGACAAGCGGCAGGTGCTGCTGGAAACGAACATCGGCAAATCCTGCTGGGATGAGTGGCGGGACTGGCTGGAAGCGGAGACGGATGAACTGCCGGACACCGAGAACCTCGCCGCCGATTGGGAGAGCCTGCCGCCGCTGGCCGACCCGCTCATCTTCGGGGTGCTGCGCAAGGGCCACAAGATGCTGCTGGCGGGTCCCAGCAAAGCGGGCAAGAGCTTCGCCCTCATCGAGCTGTGCATCGCCATTGCCGAGGGCAAGCCGTGGCTGGGCCAGTTCTCCTGCGCACAGGGCAAGGTGCTGTACATCAATCTGGAGCTGGACCGGGCGTCCTGTCTGCACCGCTTCAAGGACGTGTACACTGCCCTCGGCCTTGCACCGGACAATCTGAAGAACATCGACATCTGGAATCTGCGCGGCGCATCTGTCCCCATGGACAAGCTGGCCCCAAAACTCATCCGCCGGGCGCAGAAAAAAGGCTACACCGCCGTCATCCTCGACCCCATTTATAAGGTCATCACCGGCGATGAGAACAGCGCCGACCAGATGGCGAAGTTCTGCAACCAGTTCGACCTTGTGTGCCGCGCGCTGGACTGCGCCGTGATCTACTGCCATCACCACTCAAAAGGTGCCCAGGGCGGCAAGCGCAGCATGGACCGTGCCAGCGGCTCCGGCGTGTTCGCCCGCGACCCGGACGCCATGCTGGACATGACCGAGCTGGTGCCCACCGACGCCATCCGGGAGCAGCTCCACAACAAGGCCGCCTGCCGGGTCATCAAGGCCATGCTGGACAAGCGCGGCCATGCGGACGCCTACGGCCCGGACGACGCCCTCAGCCGCCACCGGATGCTGACCATTGCAAAGGAAAAGCTAGGCCTTGCGGATCTTCGGGCCATCGACGCCGACGTGACCGCTGCCGAGAAAATGGCCGACGGCATGACCGCATGGCGCATCGAGGGCACCCTGCGCGAGTTCGCCCGCTTCGACCCGGTGAACCTCTGGTTCGACTACCCCGTGCACAAGCCTGACAGCGGCCTGCTGGAAGATTTGCAGCCAGACAGCGACTTCAAGACGCTGGGCAGCCGCGGTGCATCCAAACGCTGGGGCGACAAAGGCAAAGTGACCAAAGACAAAAAGGCCGAACTGGACACCGCCTTCGAAGCCTGCATGATGGACGGCAAGGTGACAGTCTACTCCATGGCGGAGTATATGGGCCTGAAACCGGACACCGTGCGCCGCCGTCTGAAAGCGGACGGTGGTTTCTGGATCGACGGCGCGGACATCGGCCGCAAGGAACCCGGCAGCGCAGGGTAAATTACAGCCTGCAATATTTCGTTTTACGCAACGTACAAAAACGGTAAAATAGCGGCTATCACAAATCCGCATCCGCTTACGGATTTCGGAAAATAGCGGCTATTTTTCCGAATCCGGGACGGAAAATAGCCTATATATAATATACAAAAATCCGTCCGTGTGTGATGGGGTATCCCGAAGGATGGGGCAACCACAGCCCCCATCCATTCGGGGACCCTCCCCATCACGTTGGCGCATATCAGAAAAAGAAAGAACGAGGTGAACCCCATGTACACGCAATTCTTTATTCCCATGCAGCCGCCCACCACTACCCACAATGCAAAACAGCTGCACGCTTACATGAAGGGCGAGCAGCCGCACGCGGTGCTGCACGACAGCCCAGAACTGAAAGCCGCCCGTGCCAAGCTCCACGCCTATCTCGCGCCACACGCGCCGCAGCAGCCTATTCCTGCGGGCAAGCCGGTGCGCCTGCTGGTCAAGTGGTGTTTTCCCACCGAGGGGCGGCACCCGGACGGCACATGGCGCACCAGCAAGCCGGACACCGACAATCTGGAAAAGGCCCTCAAGGACGAGATGACCCGCCTGCACTTCTGGGCCGACGATGCCCAGGTGTGCAGCGAGATCGTAGAAAAATTCTGGTCGGACCCCTGCGGCGTGTTCGTCCGGGTGGAGGCGATGGGATGACCTACGAAGAAAAGAAGGCCTGGCTCTGGCGGTACCGAACGGCCAAGCGGTTCGAACTGCTCAAGCTGGACGAACTGGCTGCGCTGCAGACTGATGCCACCCACACCACACAGCGCATTTCCCCTGTGCCGGGCGGCAGCGGAGACGGTCAGGCACTGCCCCGCAGCGTAGAGCGCATCGACGAAGCACGCCGGGCCGCCGAAGCACAGTCTGCCGTGTGCGATGCCATCCGCGCCGAGATTATGGACGTGTTCAGCCAGCTGGACAACGAGGTGGATTTCATGATTTTGTTCCGGCGGTATATCCTGCTGGAAGGATGGGACAAGATTTCCGTACACGTCCGTCTGGCAAAACGCTGGGCCTTTACCCGGCATCGTGCTGCCATTGAAAAGCTGGAGATCAAAGACAGCACTGAACCGCACCAAACAGCATCTACCCAACACCTTGAATCCGAAGTATAATTAGAATGCCGAAGCCCGCAGGAAAGGTTTACTCCCTTCAATCCTGCGGGCTTTGTGCTGCCCGGCTGACACAGAGGATCACCTACCGACCAACAGCCTGAATGTACCAGCCGGGTTTCTTGAACATTTCCGAGCCGTCCTGATGGGCGGCTTTTTGATTTTACGGCAAGAGAGGTGGTGACGTGGCCAACGAAAAGAATCTCGAAAACGGGAAGCTCACGCAGTTCCGAAGCGGCGAGGAAGCGGCGAAGAACGGGCAGAAGGGCGGCATTGCTTCCGGCGTGGCCCGCCGCCGCAAGCGCAGCATGAAGGAAGCGGCCGACTATTACCTCAGCCTGCCGGAGACTGACCGCCGCCGGGTGAACGCCCTGCTGCGGGATGCGGTGGACCCCGAGGACGTGGATAACCAGATGTCCGTGGTCAAGGGCATCACCGCCCGAGCCAAAAAGGGTGACCCCCAGGCGGCCAACGTGCTGCTGAAAATGCTGGGCGAGGACAAGCCACAAAACGAAACCGTAAGGCTGGAGGAAGAAACACCCGTGGACGATCTGAGCAAGGCGCTGTTTGAGTTGAGCGAGGGCAAGCATGGCACTGGGTGAGAAGCAGCTGCAGATCCTGCAGTTCCGGTTTTCGGATTACAGCTACCTGATCTGTGACGGTGCCGTTCGTTCCGGCAAGACCTCCCTCATGATGGTGGGCTTTGTGGACGACGCCATGACCCGCTTCAATGGCAGGCGCTTCGGCATCTGCGGCAAGACCGTGGACAGCGCCACCAAGAACATCGTGCAGCCTTACATGGCCATGCAGTACGCGCAAAAAAGCTACCGCATCAAGTGGAGCCGCACCGACAAGACCATGACGGTCTCCAAGGGCGGCATCACCAACGTGTTTGAAGTGTTCGGCGGCAAGGATGAGAGCAGTTATGCTCTGATCCAGGGCCGCACGCTGGCAGGCTGTCTTATCGATGAGGTGGTGCTGCAGCCGCGTTCGTTTGTGGACCAAGCCATGATCCGCTGTTCTGTCACCGGAGCAAAGGTCTGGTTCTCCTGCAACCCGGCGGCACCTTCTCACTGGTTCTACACCGACTGGATCAAAAAGGCGGACAAGGGCGAGATCAACGCCAAGCACATCCATTTTGTGCTGCGGGACAATCCCGGCCTGTCCGAGGAGACCATCCAGCGCTACGAAAAATCTTTTTCTGGCGTGTTCTATCAGCGTTACGTGCTGGGAGAATGGGTCGCCGCCGAGGGCCTTGTGTACCCCTTTTTCTCCGCCGGGCAGGACGCCTACCTTTTCCACGGCGATGCTTCCCACGTCGATGGGCAGTTTTATGTGTCCATCGACTACGGCACGCACAACCCCTGCAGCATGGGCCTGTGGGTCATCCATAACGGCAAGGCGCTGCGCATCAAGGAAAGCTACTTCGACAGCCGCGCCGAGCGTGTGCAGCGCACCGACGAAGAACACTATGCAGAGCTGGAACGTCTGACGAAGGGCTATTACATTCAGGCTGTGGTGGTGGACCCGTCCGCCGCTTCCTTCATCGAGACCATCCGGCGGCATGGCAGGTATCTGGTGATTCCCGCCGATAACGACGTGCTGAACGGTATCCGGTGCGTGGCGTCCCTGATGCAGGCCGGGCTCGTAACCATCCACGAGAGCTGCACAGCATCCCGCCGGGAGTTCGGCCTGTACTCGTGGGATGACAAGGCCAAAGAAGACCGCGTCGTCAAGGAGAACGACCACGCCATGGACGACATCCGCTATTTCTGCTATACGATACTGGCCCCGATGATCCGCTGGGCAGACTGGAGACGAAGATAATGTTCGACAAACTGCTTTCATGGCTGCGGGAGAAAGCGCGGCTGCTGTTCGGTGAAAATACCACCGTCAGCGCCAGCGTGTCCTACAGCATGGAAAATGCGATCATCCTGTGGGCGCAGATGTACGATACCGGTGGGCCATGGTGCCACGGCGGAAAAAACGCCCTGCACAGCCTGAAACTGGCCCAGAGCGTTGCATCGGAGCTGGCCCGCCTGACCACGCTGGAAATGGAATGCCTTGTTTCCGGCAGTGCCCGCGCCGACAGCATCAACGCCATGCTACAGCCCTTCATTGCAGACCTGCGCACGCCGGTGGAGTACGGCTGTGCACTGGGCAGCATCCTGTTCCGGCCCTTCCTCGATGCACAGGGCCGCGTGCAGATCGATGCCGTGCAGGGTGATTGTTTCTGCCCTACCCGCTTTGACAGCTCTGGCCGCATGACCGGGGCTATTTTTTATGACCATCTGGTGCGCGGAAACCGCATTTACACCCGTCTGGAAGATCACGAGTTTTCCGGCGGCACGCACAGCATCACGGTCAAGGCGTTCCGCTCCATGACCAGCGCAGACCTCGGCATCGAGGTGCCGCTGACCGATGTGCCGGAGTGGGCCGCGATCTCCCCGCATACCGAGTTTTCCGGCGTAGACCGCCCGCTCTGGGGCTTTTTCCGAGTAGCCAGCGGCAACGCCACCGACCGGCATTCCCCGCTGGGCGTGAGCGTGTATGCTGCGGCTGTTGATACCATCCGTGATGCCGACGAACAGTACGGGCGGCTGCTGTGGGAATATGACGGCGGGCAGATGGCCCTTGACGTTGACCAGACTGCCTTGCGGCCCAGCGCCAACGGCGAGAGCATTATGCCCCAGCGGGAGCAGCGTCTTTACCGCAACTGGATAAACGGCAGTTCCGGTGCAGGCGGGCGGAACCTTTACGAGGTTTTTGCTCCTGCCCTGCGCGATGAGAGTTACCGCCGTGGTCTGGACGCCATGCTCAAGCGGGTTGAGTTCCAGTGTGGCCTTGCCTACGGCACCCTGTCCGACCCGCAGAACGTGGACAAGACCGCTGAGGAAATCCGCAGCAGCAAACAGCGCAGCTACACCACCGTCAAGGACTTGCAGCGGGCGCTGGGCACGGCGCTGTCCGATCTGGTGTACTCCATCAACAAGCTGCTGGATGCCCAGTGGAACAGCGGCGCAGCCATTTCCCCGCCGGGTGACTGCAACGTCACCTTTGATTTTGACGACAGCATCATCTCCGACCCCAAGGAGCGCAAGCAGATGTACTGGGGCTACGTTACCGCGGGCAAGTTCCCGTTCTGGCGGTATCTGGTGGAGTTTGAGGGCTACAGCGAGGACGATGCCAAGGCCATTGCAGCCGAAGCAGACGCCGAGAATCGCAGCCCTGACACCCTCACCTTCGGGGGTGCCTGATGCTGCCGCCGAGCTATCTCGACCAGATGCCGGATGCCTTTGTGCAGCTCTGGCAGCAGGTCGAGGACGAGATTTTGCAGGACGTGGCCCGGCGCATCGGCAAGATGGACACGGTGACCTCCACGGCCAACTGGCAGCTGTGGCGCTACCAGCAGACCGAAGCCCTGCGGGAAGACGTCATCAAGCTGCTGGCCAAGTACAGCGGCAAGAGCGAAGCGACCATCCGCAGGCTGCTTTTGCAGGCCGCCACCGAAGCCATGGAGCGGGAAGATGCCATCTATTACCACTACGATCTCGAGCCGACGCCTTTTGAAGAAAGCGCCGCCCTGAACAACCTGCTGGACGCCGGTGCCCGCCAGACCTGCGGCACCTGGCAGAACCTGACCGCCACCACGGCAAACACTGTCACAGGCGCGTTCGAGCGCACGCTGGACGCCGCATGGGGCAAAGTGAGCACCGGTGCCTTCGATTACAAAACGGCCGTTAAGCAGGCCGTGGACAGCCTTGCAGACGGTATGCCCATGGTCACCTACCCCAGCGGGCACAAGGACAGCATCGAGGTCGCCGCACGCAGATGTATTCTTACGGGAGTAAATCAAACCTGTGCTAAGTTACAGTTAGAGCGTGCCCGGCAGATGAATGTGCGTTACGTTCAGGTAACGGCGCATGGAGGGGCCAGACCGAGCCATGCAGAATGGCAAGGGAAAATTTACGCCCTGAATGGTTTTCATTTGTAAAGGCCTTGACTTTTGTGTAACCAAAAGTTATAATATTTATGGTGACACAAAAGTGAGGTGATAAAATGTCGCCTAGAACTGGACGACCGACAACTGAGCCCAAAACACACGAAACACGAATCCGCATGTCTGACGCCGATGTGCAGATGCTTGAAATCTGCTGCAAAGAAACAGGAATGACCAAAGCGGACGTGATTCGTCAAGGTATAAAGTTGGTATACGAAGGTCTGAAAAAAGAATAACGCCTTGCCCGGTGACTGGAAATCTTGGGCAAAGCGTTATAAGACACCAGAGGAATTGCCATCTGGTAAATCCATTATACCATTTGGCGAAACCTCTTACAAGAGAAAAGAGGTTTTTATCATGAAAGAGTACGGAAATCTTCGCAAAGATGTCAACATGGCCAATCTGGATAACCTGATGTTAGAGCTCCGCTGTGACAGCGATATGCTCAAGGCTGTCCATGTTGCAATGGCGGAAGGCCCAGACCGGGCCGACAACTACACGAACGCCCTGTTCGGCGTCCTGATTGCGTTCTGGAACCTGATTGATAAGTTTTCCAATGAAATCTATGAAGAGGTGGCCGAGAATGACTGAAATCCTATACAACGACCACGGTGAACCTATTAGCCGCACAGATCACATTGCAGACATCAACCGACTGCTGGACCTGGCTGATTTTCGCAAGGTTGCACTTGTATGGATCTATGCCAGCCATCTGATTAAGGAGGTGCCCGCTGATGGGAAAGCTCGTTGATTTGACCGGTCAGCGAAACGGAATGTTGATTGTATTGCGCCGAGCTCCCGAAAACATTGGCAAGTGTAGTGCATGGGTCTGCCGATGTGACTGTGGAAAAGTTGTAACTCTGAGGGGAAACGTCATTCGTGCAGGACAAAAGTCATGCGGGTGTATGCAGGGAGCCAAAATTGGAACTTCTCCAGATGAAATTTTCCGAAAAAGCCACAACAACCGGCTTTATAATATCTGGGCTGGAATGAACTACCGGTGTACAAATCCAAAGTTTTCGCACTGGCAGGATTACGGTGGAAAAGGTATCCATGTATGTGACGAATGGAAAAACAACTTTCAAGCATTTGCCGAGTGGGCTATTGCTCACGGGTATGCATCGAATCTTGAAATCGACCGCATTGACAGCAACGGAAATTATTGTCCAGAAAATTGCCGCTGGATAGACCACAAGGACAATTCCAGAAATAGAGGTGTTAAGCGCTTAAACAAAACCGGTGTAACCGGCGTTACATGGCGCAAAGCCCGCTCTGGCGATGGCGGTTCATGGAGAGCCAGTATTATGGTTGACGGAAAAAACATCAGCCTTGGATCTTATGCCAATTTTGATGATGCCGTAGCCGCCCGCAAGGAAGCCGAGCTGAAATACTGGGACAAGTAAAACTAAATAATCGAAAGAGCATCCGCAAGGGTGCTCTTTTTGTTATAGGGGGTGATGCAGTGAGTTCCGACAATTTCAATTATCCTGATTTTGTGTCCAGTACAGGCTATGGAACGGGAGAAGGTTTATGTGGTTGGAACTGTTAGGAGCCGCCACACCTTTTTTGCGGTGTTCCCGGAGCTGGGCGACCCGCCTGCATGGACCGAAGAAAGCCTGCAGGAGCTGAACGCCCGGGACATTGAGTACAACGGCAAGATGTACACCCAGTACGAGATATCCCAGATGCAGCGTGCCCGGGAGCGGCACGTCCGCCGCTGGAAAAAGCGGTATCTGGCCGATTCTGCTGCCGGGGTGGACACCACCGACAGCGCCGTGCGCCTGAAAGCGGCCCGCCAGAGCCTGAGCGAGTTCACACAGGCCACCGGTGGGCGTGTGGACAGCGCCCGCACCAGCGTGCCCAAGTTCGGCAGGAGCGAAGCCAGTAAGGCGGCGTGGGCGGCACGAGAGAAATCACCGGGCAGCTCTGGAACACTCCTGCAAAAGCTTAACTATTCCGATAATGTTTCTCAATCCGAGCGCGAAAGCATCGAAAAGGAACTGTCTGTTCTCCCTCAATGGCAGCGTGATAAGGCTGAAGGTATCATCAGCAAGGTTGTGATGACTGAGAAGGACGCCGATGGAAGCGGATATTATTATCCGACTAAAACGCTTTATCTTCACCCTGAGCACAAAAATGGCGATGTCATTCACGAATACGGCCACGCATTAGAAATTTCCCTTGACCTGCGGCACAACTCCAAATACATCAGCATCCGAAAATCCGGGATTGATGTTGAAGACCTTTCTAAAATCGTGTATGATGATAGTACCTATACACAAGCGGTTTATCTCCTTCAGAACAGCAAATTCATTTCTGAGTATCAGGGACGGCTATATGAATCTCCTACGGATGGGATTTTTAAGGCCGGAACGATGCAGATCAACGAAGATATGCTGAAGGAATATTTCAGTGAAGGATACCGTGCTTTTTATCAGGAGCCCTCTGCCCTGAAAGAGAAAGACCCGCAGCTTTATCATTTTATCGGGGGATTGAAAGATGACCAAAAGTGAAGTGCTTCAGCTTGATGACCCTTCTGCAATCTGGAATGAGATGCAAAAGAACCCGGCACTGCGAACAGATGGTGACATCTGGCTGCACATGACCCGTCTTTCAGCCAAACAAGACAGAAAGCGTTCTCAAGAAGTGTACGGGGACCCGGAAGCGTACCTGTATATGGACTTGAACAAAAAGAAATGAGGTGCACCATGGAAGATTTTCGTATTATCTACCGCATCCTGAAGCTCTTGCAGCAGAGCATGGATTTTGAGGATTTTGACAGCGAAGGGTTCAATGCCGAACGCTTCGGCACGAATCCGAACCGTTTTCAGGCCTTGCTGATCCAGCTTCAGCGTGCAGGATACATTGAAGGGCTGGACATCGTTCAGTATATCCGCCAGCCGGAACACATCGAGCCGCCCATGCACCCCAAGATCACACTCAAAGGGCTGGAATACCTTCAGGAAAACAGCATGATGAAAAAGGCCGCTGCCATTGCGAAGGGCATCAAGGAAATTGTGCCCGGCATTTAATAGCAACTGAACCACGATGCACGCGCACCGTGGTTTTCTTTTACCCATTTTTCAGGAGGTATACACATGATTACTACGATTCTTGTTGTTTTGATGATTCTCGCGCTGCTGGAGATCGTTCTGCTGAACGGTGTCCGGCTGTACTTCATGGTTGCGTCTGCCGTGCAGCAGGTGCAGGACAATAAAGAGGCTTCGCATTCCGAAAAGTAAGCTTTTACTAACAGAAACACCCCATTTTAACCACTGTGTGGTCCCGAAAAGGCCCCATAGTGGTTTTTTCATGCCGTTTTAGCTCATGTTGGCAGAGCAGCTGCCTCGTAAGCAGCAGGCCGCTGGTTCGATTCCAGCAAGCGGCACCACAGCGGAAGGCGGCGCGTACCCCGCCTTGTCCCGTGCGGAATGAGAACCGCGACACAAAACAGCAGGGACTTATCCACCCAACAGACAAAAGAAAGGAGCACATCGCAAGTGAAACGCGAAGATGTGAGCAAGATCATTCCGGGTATCACGCCGGACCAGCTGGACAGCATCATGAACCTGCACGGCGCGGATATCACGGCCAAGGTGAACGAGATCACCACCCTCAAGGCCGAGAAAGCCACCCTGACCGAGCAGCTGAACACTGCAAACGGCAAGCTGGAAGGCTACGACCCTGAGTGGAAGGCCAAGGCCGAACAGGCCAAAACCGATGCTGCCGCGCAGGTGGCTGCCCTTGAGAAGGGCTATGCGCTGGAACGCAAGGCTTCCGGCCTGAAATTTTCCAGCGAGAGCGCCCGCAAGGCGTTCCTTGCCGAGGCAAAGACACAGAATTTTGCCATGAAGGACGGTGAAATTCTGGGCTTTGACGATTATGTCAAAACCTTCAAGGCCGCAGACCCCAGCGCGATTCTGCCGGACGGCGGCGTCGCACGTTTTTCCGCATCGGCGACCGGCGCACCCGGTCAGCCCGCAAACTCGCATGAGGCCGCAAATGCTGCATTCCGCGCAGCGTTCGGCCAGAAAGGTTGATTACTATGGCTATTGATGCAATTTCCCGCGAAAAGGCTGAAGCTCTTATCCGCGAGCAGCTCACCAACACTATCCAGCAGGATGTTCCCAAGAACTCCATTGTCATGCAGCTGGGCACCCGTCTGGCAAATATGACCAGCAACCAGACCAAAATCCCCGTGCTGTCCATGCTGCCGCTGGCCTACTGGGTCAACGGTGATACCGGCATGAAGCAGACCAGCAAGCAGGAGTGGGACAACGTGTACATGACTGCCGCCGAGCTGGCTGTCATCGTGCCTGTGCCCGAAGCTGTGCTGGCCGATTCCACCTTCGATATCATGGGCGAGGTACAGCCCCGCGTGCGTGAAGCCATGGGTGCGAAGATCGACAACGCGATTCTGTTCGGCGGCGAGCGTCCCGCCGAGTGGACCACCGATGTTCTGACGCTGGCCGCCAAGAACAAGGTGACCGGCCCCATCGACTATGCAAAGCTGCTGGGCAAGGACGGTCTGTTCTCCAAGGTGGAAGCGGGCGGCTTCGGCGTAGATGCCGTCGTTGGCGATCTGACCGCAAAGGCAGAGCTGCGCGGCCTTGTGGACACCACGGGCCGCCCGCTGTTCCGCTCTGACATGCAGGGTGCCACCACCTACGCACTGGACGGCGCACCGATGTACTTCCCGGAGAACGGCGGCTTTGACGCTTCCAAGGCCCAGCTGATCGCGGGCAACTTCAAGAAACTGGTGTATTCCATCCGTCAGGATGTCACCGTGAAGCTGCTGGATCAGGGCGTTATTCAGGACCCCTCCACCAAGGAGATCGTCTACAACCTCGCCCAGCAGGACATGGTGGCGCTGCGCGTGGTCATGCGCATGGGCTGGGCACTGCCGAACCCCGCAACCCGCCTGAACGCCGACCGCTCCAAGGTGCCGTTCGCATTCCTGACCGCTGCTGCCGCGTAAGGAGGCCTGACCGATGCTCTACTGCACCTATGACCAGTACGCGGCGGCGGGCGGCACGGTGCCGGAGACGGCTTTCAGCGTGCTGTGCAGCCGGGCTTCCCGCCTGATCGAAGCTGCCACCTTCGGCCGGGCCGAACGCCACGCCGCCGGGTGCGAGAGCTGCCGGGACGCCCTCGCGGATGCCTGCGGGCAGATCATCAATCTGCTGGCTGTGGCGTCTGCGGTGGGCACGGCCCCGGGTGCGGCCAGCGTCTCCAATGACGGCTACAGCGTCACCTTTGGCAGCAATGCCAGCGTGAGCGCCGCCGTCCGGCAGGAAGCCGCCGAGATCATCCGCACCGCGCTGGGTAATGACCCTCACGATCTGCTGTACAGGGGGCTTGACTGATGCAGACTGCCGTCACCGTGGTGAACCTCATCCATGACGTTACCACCGAGACCGACACGCCGGTGTGCTGGGTGTTCCCGGCCTGCAGCTGGCGGGAGTGCCGCTCCACCTCCGGCAGCGGAACCGCCAAGGACCCCGAGCGCACCACCCACATCCGCATCCCGGCCAGCGTGTGCACGGCGGACTACCTGCCCTATACCCAGTGGGCGGCGCTGTCGGCGGCAGAAAAGGCCAAGCACTGGACGCTCAAACGCGGCTGGAAGGTCGTGCAGGGCGCGGTGCCCAGCCTGACCGAAGCCGAGTACGCCCACCTCGAAAAAACACACCTGTGCTGCACGGCGGCGGCTGTCTCGGATAACCGGGAGCCATTGCTGCCGCACTGGCATGTGGAAGGGAGCTGACCGCATGAGCGCACCCGTTTTTGATTTTAAAATTCAGTTCCGGCCCGGCTTTCAGGCCGACATGGACGCGCGGTTTGCAAGATTGCAGTTTGCTTTTTCCCAGAAAGTAGCCGCAACCATTGACCCGTATGTGCCCTTTGACACCGGCACGCTGAAACACAGCGTCAATCAGGCATCCGACTACAAGGACGGCAAGCTGGTGTACAATACGCCCTATGCTCGGGCGCAGTATTATCTGCACCCGATAGGGCAAAGCAGCGAACTGCGCGGCGGCGCAGACCGCTTCCGTGGTTCTTACTGGGGCCAGCGGGCTATTGCCGACCACAAGGACGAATTGGAAAAGTTCGCCCATGACGCCGCAAGGCAGTTTCTGGGAGGTGGCAAATGAGCGAGACCGTAAAACCCACCATCGCCGCCCTGCGGGCATGGCTCAAGACCTGCCCGTTGATTGCAGACGAGCAGGAAGCCACTGGCGCGGCCTTCCGCATTGCGGGCCTGCCGGAAGAATCCACGGCATTCTCCATCGAGGACAGCCCCGGTGACCCCATTGTCACCGAGTATATTTCCGGCTGGGAAATGGCGAAAAACTACCTGTTCCTCAGCCGCCGGGAATACAGCGAGCTGGATGTGGTCAGCATCCAGAACAGCGGCTTCTTTGAGCAGCTCACCGAGTGGGTCATGCGGCAGGATGCCCGGCACAGCCTGCCCGACCTCTCTGCCTGTGGCGGCGGCAAGACGCCCACCGGCATTGCCGTGACCAACACCGGCTACATCGTCACCAGCAGCGAGGGCAGCTGCCGGATGCAGATGCAGCTGCGCCTGACCTACTACATGCCCAAATGAAAGGAGTTTCGATATGACCGTATCCGAAGCCATTACCAAGTCCGGTCTGACGCCCAGCACGTCCTATACCGGCATTGAGACGGCAAACGATTTTCTGCTGGCGTTCCAGACTGACAAGTCCAAGCAGGCCAAAGTGTCTGACTGGATCGTCTGCGCCGACCATGTGAAGGAGCACAGCGGTTCGCTGAACGCCACCACTGAGGACACCCAGTACATCCGCACCGGCAACACGACCGACAAGACCGGCACCCAGCGCACCCTTGCCGTCAACGGCGACCGCTGCGTGGGCGACGCTTTTCAGGATTTTGTGCTGAGCCACAAGATCGTGTACGGCACCGGCAGTGATGTCATTGTGCCCTACATCTATTTCAGCCTGCGCACCGGCAAGGGCGAGAAAGGCAGCGCTGCCATCATCGTCACCAGCGATGTGGGCGGTGCTGCTGGCTCGAAGGCCACCTTCGCCGTGGATGTCAAGGCCTCCGGCACGCCGGATGAGTTCGACTACAACACCGCCACCCAGTCCGCCGAGCCTGCTAAGGCCGTCAAGGGCTGATTTTTCCACCGTGTCCCCGCTCCACACCCGGAACGGGGATTTTTTATGCCCTGAAAGCATCTGCCGGGGCGGTTCCGGCACAGGGCCCAAACGAAAGGAGCCAGAATATGGTTATTTGTGGACAGGAATTTGATTTTTCCGCGCTGAATGCGAACGACATCGACCGTGTGGAGACGGCGCAGCGGCACATGGAAGCGGCATCCGATCGCGAAAAGCAGCGCCAGCATACCGGTATTGCCGACGTTCTGCGCGGCCAGTGCCGCCTGCTGATGAACTTTCTGGATGAAGCACTGGGTGAAGGCGCGTCGGAACGTCTGGGTCTGGACGGCAACGACTTTGTCGCCTGCAAGCATGTGATGGATGAATTTACGAAGGCCATTTCCGCAGAACAGGCCAGCATGAATCTGGCCGCAGCGGTGCCCATGAACCGTGAGCAGCGCCGGGCACAGAAGAACGGCAAGCACAAAAACAAGCCGCCCATGAGCTACCCGGCGCAGTCTGCATCCCGCAGTGAGGTTTTTGCTCCGCAGCTCACGCCTGCCGCTCAGATGGTGGAGCGTGTGGACAAGGCCGCCCGCCGCAAGCAGCTGCTGGCCGAACTGTCGGCTCTGGAAAATGGCTGACCTGCTGACAGCAACTCTGCCGACGGTCTGGCAAGGCAGACGCATCGACCCGGATTTCCGGCACATGGTACGACTGTCCAGCGCCTATGCCCACGGTGAACTTGACGGGGACCACCCGGAAACTGCTCTCGCGATTATGGCACAGTTTTACCGCGAACCGGTGCTGCAGGAGCAGTCCGTCGCCGCCTACAGCAGCATGATCGACTTCTACCGCGCCGGAGAGCAGGCGCTGGGCGGTTCGGATGACGGCCCCAGCGAACCCGCCGCCAGCCCCGCCTTTGACTATCGTTGCGACGCGCCCTACATCGTGGCAGCGTACCAGCAGGCCTACGGCATCGACCTGACCCGCGAGAAAGTGCACTGGTTCCGTTTCCGGGCACTGTTCGCGGCCCTGCCGGAGGACACCCTCATGGCAAAAATCATGAGCTGGCGCACCATGGATCTGTCCGAATACGAAGGCTCCATGCGTGACCACTACGCCGACCTGCAGGAGCGTTTTGCTCTGCCTGCCGAGCTGAGAGGAGGTGCCGCCCGTGTCGTGTCTGTCGAGGAGCATGACGCCGCCTTCCTGGCACGCTTCCGGCGCTGACCGTGCGCCGGTGCCCTGCCCTTACTGCGGCCGTGCGCTGCCCGTGTGGGCAGAACCGACCGCAAACGCCCACGGCGTTTGGGTCAAATGCAAAAATCCGGCCTGCCGCCGGGAAATTGAGATAAAGTTGTAAGCCTGTGCCCTTGTGCCCGCGCTCCGATTGAGAGGTGGACATAAGTGGCAGCAGATTTCAGTGTTTTGGGCGATACCAAGCTTGACACCAGCGGTTTTACCAGCGGCATATCCAGCATGACGGTGGCTGCCGGCAAACTGATTGCCGACCTGGTCGAAACGGCTGGTAGTCAGCTGGCGAATCTGGCAAAGGATTCGGTCAGCGTCGGCTCTGCCTTTGAGACGTCTCTTGCAAAGGTCAGCACCATTGCAGACACGAGCGCTGTGTCGGTGGATAAGCTGCAGCAGCAAATCCTCAGCACATCCAGCAATATGGGCATTGCTGCCTCTGACATCGCCGAAGCGACTTATCAGGCCATCAGCGCCGGTCAGGATACGGCAAACGCCGTTGCCTTTGCTGGGCAGGCCGCCCAGCTGGCCGCTGCAGGTTTTACCTCCACGACGTCCGCCGTGGATATCCTGACCACCGCCCTGAACGCTTACGGCCTGAGCGCCGATCAGGCCACCCATGTGTCGGACGTCCTGCTGACGACCCAGAATCTGGGCAAAACCAGCGTGGACGAGCTGTCCGCCAGCATGGGCAAGGTCATCCCTCTGGCCGCAGCCTACAACGTCAGCGTGGAGAACCTTTCCAGCGGACTGGCCGTCATGACCGCCAACGGTATTGCCACGGCAGAAGCCACCACCTACACCAAGTCCATGCTCAATGAGCTGGGCGACACGGGCTCCTCCGTCGGCAAAATTCTGCAGAAGCAGACCGGCAAGAGCTTTGCCCAGCTGAACGCCGAGGGCAAGAGCCTGGGCGACGTGCTGCAGGTCCTTTACAAGAGCGTTGGCGGCAGCAGCACCGCGTTCGCGGGCCTGTGGTCCAGCGTAGAAGCAGGCACCGGCGCGCTGTCGCTGGCATCCGGCGGGGCGGACCATTTCAACGACGTGCTCAGCCAAATGCAGGACAGCGCAGGCGCGACCGAGACCGCCTACGAGACCATGACGGACACCTTCGAGCACAAGGTGGACACCCTGAAGACGGCCGCAGAAAACCTCGGTATCAGCCTGTTTGATTCGCTGGAACCGGCCTTGTCTGAGGCTGCGCAGTGGGGTACCGACATCATCGCTCAGCTGACAACGGCCCTGGACGAGGGCGGCCCCGAAGCCATGCTGCAGGCCGCAGGCGAGATCATCTCCGATCTGGCGGCGGGCATTGCCGAGCAGCTGCCCGGGCTGATGCAGTCCGGTGTGGAGATCATCACTCAGCTGACCCAGAGCCTGACCGACGCCATGCCTGCCATGCTGGACACTGCGGGCGAAGTGCTGGGCACGCTGGTGCAGGGCATCATTGACAACCTGCCGGAGCTGATCGTCTGCGCGGCCCGCATCATTGCGCAGCTGGCGGACTACCTCGGCGACCATGCCGACGACATCATGGACAAAGGCTTCGAGTTTGTGGAAAGCCTTATCATCGGCATCACCGCAGCGCTGCCCCAGCTCATCACGTCGGCGGCTGGACTGATCGCCAAATGGGCGGCTGCCATAATCTCGCACCTACCCGAAGCTCTCAAGTGCGGTGCCGCTCTCCTGACCACACTGGTGGACGGCATCATCCGCAGCATCGAAAATCTGGCCGAAGCCGCCCTTGCCTGCATCGCCAAGCTGGTGGGTGTCTGGGATGGCAACATGAACGAGTTCGGCCATATCGGCGAGAACATTGTGCAGGCCATCATCAACGGCATTGCGGGCATGTGGGGAAAGCTCACTTCGTGGCTCTCCGGCCTGATTGCTGACCTTGTCGGCACGGCCAGCGATGCTGCGGTTACCGGTATCACGGACAGCACGGCAGACACCCCAACCCGCAAGAGCAACACGACCACGGACGAAGATCGTGCCCGCCGCCAGAAGCGCCACGAGGAACGTATTCGGCAGGCGCAGGAAGAAGCGGCCGCCGCCAAGGCAGCGGCTTCCTCCGTCACCGATTCTGCCGGTAAGGCTGCCGCTGCAGTCGATACCTCCGGCAAAAAGGCTAGCACGTCCACCAAAGCTGCCACCGCATCGGTGGTGAAGTCCATCTCCGACACGGTCACCACCGTGAAAGACGGCGTCACCCGCACGGTGGTGACCGTGAACGAGACCCTCTCCAACGGGAAGCAGCAGCAAAAGCAGACCATCACCGAGACCAGCCGCCAGATGGTGGACGGTGTCCTCAAGGACATCAAGACGATCACCGAGATCGACGAGAAGGGCAAGAAGACCGTCAAGCAGACCATGGAGACCGTCCGGGAGACGGCAAAAACGGTCACCTCGACCTTTGACACGCTGGTTGACGGCGTCAAGACCACCACCCAGACCGTGACCGAGACGCTCACCGACGGCACGGAGACCCAGAAAAAGGTCATCACCGAGACCTACGACGACGTGGTGGACGGGGCCCTCGTGACCATCGAGCGGGTCAAGACCATCGCCGCCGACGGCACCGAACAGACTGCCGAACAGATCAAGAAGTCTGCCGCCGACAGTCTGGACGGCCTGTGGAAAGAGCTGCAGGAAAAAGCCAATGACGGTGTGCTGGGCACCTTTGACGACCTGTACAGCGCCGTCAAAGACAAGGACTGGAAAAGCATCGGCCTGTGGGTGGCAAAAACTATCTACGGCGGCCTGACCGCCGATCAGAAGAAGCAGATCGAGGACTACGCCCTCGGGCTCGTGGGCAAGATCAACGGCGTGCTGGGCCAGTACCAGCAGCAGATCGCCGCCAAGGCGTGGGACATCGGCACCCAGATTTGCAGCGGCCTGACGAACGGCTTTGCCGACGTGTGGCAGCAGGCGTCCCAGCTGGGCAGCACCCTCACCAGCATTTTCACCGGGCTCAAGGGCCCCCTGAGCAACGCGGCCACGGCCATCAGTCAGGGCCTGCAGGGCGGCCTGCTGTCCAGCTTCCCGTCCATCTACGCGGGCGTGGCTGGCATGATCGGCTCCATCGGCGCGGCCTTTGAGGGCATGATGACCGCCATCTCTGCGGCCCTGAACGCAACCGTTTTCGGCATCCCGATGGGCGTCATCGTGGCGGGTGCAGCCGTGGCGCTAGGCATCGCCATCGCGGCCATCGTCAGCAAGCTGGGCGGCTCTAAAAAGAGCTCCGGCGTGTCCGGCGGCGGCAGCGCTTCTGGCGGCAGTGGCGGCTCCGGCGGTATCAGCGGCGATATCGACATCTCCACCGGCACCGGCAGTCTGGAGGACGCCATCAACGCCAACACCAAGGCGCTGACCAAGACCAACGCCGCCCTTGCCGACATGATCCGGCAGGCGGGCAGTCTGGTGCTGTCCGACAACATGCGGCTGGGCAGCACCGTTGCCGCGTCCGGCACCGCGCAGGTGCGGGCCGCCGCCAGCAACTACCACCGCGAGGGTGATACCAACATTACGCAGTACATCCAGAGCAAGGCACAGTCCGCTGCCGACCTTGCCCGCGAGACCCGCTGGGAGGCCGACAAGGCCCGCCGCCAGCGCCGATGAAAGGAGGACACCGTGCTTTTTAAAGATCACCTGAAGATCGTCACCGACGCCGGTGCCGTCCTGCATCTGGGCTGGGACTACGACATGCCCTACTTCCTCGACCCGCTCAACGGTGTGGACATCGACCTGCAAACGGCTCAGGGCATCAACCAGACCGGCACGACCGTGGAGCGGCAGAGCGTCTCCGGCGTGTCCCGCACGCTGGATGTAACATTCTGGGGTGCGCACAAGCTGGAAAACGCGAACTTTTTCACCCGCTGCCTGCCGTACTTCACAAAAGGCACCCTCTACTTCGGCGACCGCTATTTCGCACGGTTCGCCTTGCAAAAAACGCCCTATTTTTCCAGCTACACCCCGGACCCGCGCTGCAGCCTGATGCTGTACACTCCAAAACCCTTCTGGTACGACCTGACCGCCGTCAGCAGCGTGCTGGGCGGCTTCCGGCCAGCGTTTTCGTTCCCCGTCTGCTACGACAGTCACCAGTACGGCATCCGGCAGGACGGCACCATGGCAGTGCTGCGCAACGACGGCAGCCTTCCGGTGCCCTTCACGGCCACGTTGAGCTGCGCCACCACGCCGGTGGTGCACCCGAAGGTCGTGGACCTGAAAACGGGCGCGTTCATCGGCTTTGACCTGACGTTGGAGCCCGACGACACGCTGGAAATCTACCGCAGCACGTCCGACCGGCTGGCCGTGGCACTGACCCATGAGGGCATCACCACCAACTGCTTTGCCGCGTTGGACGAGGACAGCACCCTCACTGAGCTGCAGCCCGGCGACAACGTGCTCAGCCTGCAGGCCGAGAGCGGAGCCAGCTATCTGCGGGCATCCGTGAGCTTTTATCCGATGGAGGCGGGAATCATCCCGGAACCGCTATGAGACTGGACGTGTTAGACGCAGACACCCTCGCCCGTGTGGGCTGGGTTGACGTGTGGGTGTCCCTCTACTGGGACAGCCCGTATTACTCGGAGGGCGGCTTTACCCTTGAGGTCAGGCCGACGACCGAGAACCTGCAGCTCCTGCAGGAAGGCCGCTGGGTCGTCCGCAGCGATGAAACGCCCCGCATCCCCATGCGCATCTGCAGCCGGGCCAACCAGAACGAGGACGCAAACCTTGTGGTGAGCGGCTACCCGGCAACATGGCTGCTGACAAAGCGCGTCTCGGCTGCGGTCATCAAGGAGCAGAATGCCGAACAGGCTATGCGGGCGCTGGTGAGCGCCATGCAGCCGTGGCCGCGTTTGGAGCTGGGCACCGAGTACGGCTTTGACACCACCTTTGATAAGCAGACCTCCGGCGGCACTGTGTTCGACTACTGCCAGACCATCGGGCAGGCGTGTGACCTCGGGTTCCGCATCGTGCTGGACGGCACCGGCAGCAGCAAAAGGCTGCTGTTTGAGTGCTTCCGCCCCACCTTCGACCCCAACAACCGGTTCAGCCCCAAGTGGGGCAACCTGCTCAACGCCGGGTGGAGCTTTGCGGACACCGACTACGCCAACGTCGCCCTCGTGCAGGGCTCGGGCGAAGGCAGTGCCCGGGCCACCGTCTGGGTGGGTGACGTGGACACCACCGGTGCAGACCGGCGCGAGATGTACATCGACGCCCGGGACATCCAGCCCGACGAGGACAGCGGTGAGACTACCGCCAGTCAGAGCTACCTGCAAAAGCTGGCCGACCGGGGCGGCGAAAAGCTGCTGGCCCAGCTGCGCACCGGCAGCATTGAGTTTGACGTGGACGACGATGCTTTGCAGGTGGGCGACGTGCTGAGCGCCAGCCTGCCCCAGCTGGGCTACACCGCCATGGTGCGCGTGGCCGACATCATCACCCAAAGCCAGGACAGCGGCACCACCCGCACCATCCGGCTGGGCACCCCCAGCTGGCACAAAACGTAAAGGAGGACCCTATGGCAGATATCATTACCTACCCGGAGAACGGCATCACCTACGACGCCGACGACGCATCGGGCTACCTCGCCACCCGGCAGAGCGGCGTATACAGCGCCGAGGAGGACTTCGCGGTCTCCATCTCGGGCGAGCTGAGCCTGACCGTCAGCGCGGGTCAGGCATGGGTGCGCCCGTCCCGGTTTAAGGGCAGGAGCATCATCATGGAGCAGCCTACCACGCTGGCACTGACCGCCGCCGACCCGGTGCGCACCCGCATCGACCGCGTGGTGCTGCGCTACGACGCAGCGGCCAGGCAAACGCGCCTGCAGGTGCTGGAGGGCACGCCGGACTCGGCCAGCCCCACGGCCCCGGACATCACCCGCACGGCGCTGGTCTACGACCTCTGCCTTGCTGAGATCACCCGCCCTGCAGGCTCCACGGCCATCACCGCCGCGAACCTCACCGACACCCGCGCCGATGAGGACATCTGCGGCGTCATGCGGGACGGAGCGACCGGCATCCCGACGGCGCAGCTCATCGCCCAGTGGCGGGCGGCGCAGGCTGACCTTGAGACGCAGCTGCGTGCACAGCTGGCAGTCCTCAACGCGGAGATCAAGGAGGGCAGTGCGTACAGCAAGTCGGAGGCCGACGCCAAATTTGCGCTGACTGCGGACAAAATCAGCACCGCCCTGGGCTATGACCCGGGCGACAAACTCAAGCGATTGGAAAGGATGATGAACATGGACGGTAAACTGGTTTTCTCGGGTGCAGGCGTCTGCACCGGCGGCACCACCACAATGGCAATCCCCAGCACGGTGGACTATGCGGAAATTGTCTCGGCGATTCCGGCGATGGGACGAGTTGGCTACGGCGGTACAACCAGCTCCGGTTACGCTATCTCTGTGGGCAACTCCGTCGGCGTGTCGGAAGATTTCGGCCACGCCAGAGTCGCACGCGGCGGTTCTGCGACTGTAGCATTTACGGGTCTTAGTACACGCGGCTATTCGCCCATCAATTCAGTCCAGATCACTTCTGAGGTTACAGACATTGCACTGGTCTCCGTGTCCTTTGCCTCGGGCGGCACCCTGTCCATCTCGGGCGGCTCCAGCTCTAACCGCTTTACCGTGTACGGCTACCAGTATCTGTGAGGTGAACGCATATGATGAACATTATTGAACTCACCACCCAGCCAGAGCACCGGGTGATCTACGGCATCTGCACCACCCCTATCCCGGACGGCTGGGCCGTCATCCCGGAGGGCATGACCCTGCCGGGCGTCCTCGCATACGCGGACATCACGACCGAGGAGCGGGACGGCCTGCCGACCGTGACCGCCATCGCCCCGCGCCCGGACCTGGTGGCGCAGGCCGAGGCCGCAGCAGCCGCAGCACAGGAGGAGGCCCGCAAGCAAGCCGAGCAGATGGCACAGCTGCCGGACCGCGTGGCCGCGCTGGAGACCGCGAACAACGATATCATCTTAATGATGGCTGATTTGATTGGAGGGACTACCGAATGAAAACTCTGAACGCACTCAAGCTCCGCATTATGGTTCGGGCATTCCGCATCCGGCTGACTGCTGGTGAAGCCTTTGAGGACATCGCGGCCGACTATCCGGCGCTGACCACGGACGACCTCGAAGCCATCAAGGCTGAGCTGGAAAAGTAAGGGAGGCAGGCAATGGCTAAAACCATCATGGACGTTTCCAGGCATCAGGGCACTATCGACTGGGCCAAGGTCAAAGCGTCCGGCAAAATCGACGGCGTTATGCTGCGGGCCATGGGCAACAGCGCAGAGGGCAAGCCCAGCAAGCCGTACACCGACCCGCAGTTCGCCCGGAACTACGCCGAGTGCCAGCGGCTGGGCATCCCCTGCGGAGTGTATGGCTATTTCAAGGCCACCAACAAAGCACAGGCCGACAAGGAGCTGGCCTATTTCCGCAAGCTGCTCACCGGCAGAAGATTTGAACTGCCGGTGGCGGTGGACATTGAGGACGAGGTGCAGCAGCCGCTGGGCAAGGCTGCACTGACCGACATTGCCGCCCACTGCCTGAGCACGGTGGAAAGTTGGGGCGTGTATGCCCTGCTGTACACCGGCCTGTGGTTCGGCCAGACATATCTCTACATGGGCGGTGCCGCCCTGAAGGCTTATGATGTCTGGCTGGCGAGATATCCCAAAGACCAGCGCAAGACCAAGCCTGAGGATAAGCCCAAAACGGCGTTTGCCTTTGGCATGTGGCAGTACACCAGCACTGCCCGCGTGCCCGGTGTGAGCACCAATGTTGACATGAGCCACGCTTACAAGGACTATGCCAGCATCATCAAGCGTGCTGGGCTGAGTAAAGCGAAGGGGGTGTGACCAATGGCGAGTATTCTTGCTGCCGCAGGCATTCCGACGGCGGTGCTGGGGCTTCTCGTCTGGCAGCTGAAGCGGCGCATCGAGCGTCAGGAAGCACGGCAGGAAGCCGCAGAGAAAGCCCGTGAGGAGTTCGAGACGAACCTGTACGAAAGCTCCCTCGCCGCCATTGCACTGGGAGAAGCCACCGCCAAAGCCGTGCAGCGCATCCCGGATGCACACTGCAACGGCGATATGCACGCCGCCCTCGACTACGCGGCCGAGGTAAAGCATAAGCAGCGCGATTTTGTCGCCAAGCGCGGCATCAGCGCGATCATCAACTGAGAGAAAGGAATCTGACCATGGAAGCAGTATTGACTAATATCTTGAACGTTGTCCCCGGCTGGCTTGCCCTCGCCCTGATGCTGGGCGGCTTTGCCTTTTACGTCCTCGGTGCCATCCGGCTGGGCTACGGCGCGACCGTCCGTCCGCTGGTGCTCGACCTGATCGAGCGCGCCGAGCATGAGATCCAAGGCACCAAGCGTGGTGCTGAACGCAAGGCGTGGGTAGCTGCAAAGCTGCGCGCCGCACTGGACGCCAGCAAGTTCGGCCGGATGATCTCGTGGGCCATCACCGATGAGACCATCGGCAAGGTGATCCAGTTCTGCTTTGACCGGGCCAAGGCTGCGGTCAGCAAGCAGTAACGTCTATACATAGCAACAGCCCCGGGAGCCATCTGGCCCTCGGGGCTGTTTTTGTTTGCGCGTGCTGCCATGTGTCGGAAAGTGTTGCATTTTCCCGCATTGGTAGTTATAATGGTTTGGTAGTAAAATATGGTAGTAGTTTGGAAGTTCTTCTATTTTATCCGTTTTCTTTCGCACGGGGTCATTCTGTACAAATGGAAAATCCCCCGCAGTTTTCACGAAACTACGAGGGATTTTCTTGGCGGAGTAGGAGGGATTTGAACCCTCGCGCCGTTGTTTAGACGACCTACGCCCTTAGCAGGGGCGCCTCTTCGGCCTCTTGAGTACTACTCCAGAGCAAAGTGCATTACACTTATTCAATAAAAATGGCGGAGAGAGTGGGATTCGAACCCACGGTACGTTGCCGTACGGCAGTTTTCAAGACTGCTTCCTTAAACCACTCGGACATCTCTCCTTGTGGACACTCGCCTTACGCCGTGTCGAATGCCTATTTAATTTACCAGATTTGTGCCCGTCTGTCAAGCCTTTGCCGCAAATTTTTCTCCCCAGCCGAAAATGCCCAAATTTGCCACAACCTTTCTGGGTCAAAGTTTGGAAAAGCCCTTTACAGAAACATCTTTTTGTTGTATAATAAACACAACAAAAACCCATCCAGAGGTGTAAAAGGAGAATTACCATGTCGTTTTCAGAGCTTTTGAAGCAGTGCCGCAAAAAGCAGGGCATCAGCCAGGCTGAGCTGGCTTCCAAACTGGGTGTGACCCAGCAGGCTGTCGGCAAATGGGAAAGCGGCAAATCCTCTCCCGACCCCGGCACGGTGGCCCGCATCGCAGAGCTGCTGAACACCACGGCAGACTATCTGCTGGGCCTGTACCGCCCGGTGAGCAACGTTTCCGCCCCGGAGGAGCGCTTTTTCGGCAGCTACTCTGAGAGCCTGATCCCGGTCATCGGCACGGTGAAGGCGGGCTACGGCGCGCTGGCCTTTGAGGAAGACTACGGCCAGGAGTATGCCCGCGTGAAGGACCCGGCCAACTACTTCTACCTCGTGGTGCGCGGCGACAGCATGGAGCCCCGCATCCAGGACGGCGACCTGGCGCTGGTGCACAAGCAGGACACGCTGGA